>ERZ808242.97-NODE-97-length-66948-cov-20.913847_pt1 | contig 66948 bp, 50 predicted proteins | sample MGYA00521244_ERZ808242 | MGnify/ENA primary metagenome ERZ808242 (study PRJEB31516, sample SAMN03275573) | gut metagenome | biome: mammalia-associated habitat; material: feces | host: Papio cynocephalus | place: Kenya | collected 2012-07-27 ... | reverse complement strand
ATAATGCATTCTTGCAATGCATAAATGTGTTAATGTTTGATGCGGTTGCCCTGATTATCGGGGCTATATTGAACGGACGGCTACGCCGTATTACCACAAATTAACCATAAATGCTATATCACTAAATTAGCGCAACTGATGTTATATACAGCACTCCCCTGCAAGTAGATTGCTTGCAGGGGAGTTATTGTATTATTGTGTATTATTTCTGGTACTTGCCGATGTGCTTCATCGCAAAGAATATCAGCCAGTCGGGGGTATGCTTGAGGAGGGGTGTACAGAGGTGGTTGATGACACCCGGCATATCGGCTTTCCTGCCGCGGAACATACTGCGCAAGGCACGCTTGACCAGTTTCTCGGGGGGGATAGAGACGGTGAGATTGACCGCCAACTTGCGCAGGTTGGGTGCAAGACCGAACAGAGCCGTATCCACTGCCCCGGGGGTCATTACGGTGATATTTACGCCTTTGGGGCGTAGTTCATACCACAGCGACTTGGAGAAGTTATAGATAAAGGCTTTTGTTGCGTTGTAGGTCTGGATACCGGGCATAGCCATCCATGCGGACATAGACGACATATTGAGGATATAGCCTTTCTTGCGGGGCTTGCCGCAGATGGTCTGCGATTGCTCTTCCTCGGTCAGTTGGCGGGCTATCATATCCTCCCCAAACAGGCGGCATAGTTTAGCCACCGTGGTGATATGAAGATTGAGCATCAGTTCAATGCGGCGCATAGAGGTCTCACAGTAGGGATTGAAGAAGAAGACGCCTGCATCGTTGATAAGGATGTCCACCACGAGATTGTTGGCGTGGCAGTAGTTGTAGAGTTCTTCCGCCGCGTCCTGCTTGCTGAGGTCGGCATAGTGGGGGATAGCCTTCACTTTGTACTGCGTTTCAAGGGCTTCCGCCACCTTGCAGAGTTCTTCCTCCTGATTGCTGACCAAGAGGAGATCGGTATGATAATCGCGGGCTAACTGCGTGGCATACTGCAAACCGATACCACTGCTCGCACCTGTAACGAGACTTAACACCGTTGGTTCTAATTATGAATTATGAATGAGGAATTATGAATTGTCAGTCTTGCTTATTTTCTGCCATTGATTTCTTGGCGTTGGCTTCGAGGTGGGCGATCTCTTTCTTGAGACAAGCGGGGATCTTTTCACCGTCACGCTCCACGCACTCGTGGCACTTCATATCGAGGGTGTACATACGTCCCACGCAGTAGTTGGAGCGTCCGCAACCTGCGTGGTAGTGAGGATTAGCCTGTACGTGGTTGACAAAATCGGGGTCTTTGATGAGTACGTGGGCTATCTGGAAGAGTTCAAAGCCCTCGTCCATAATGGTCTGACAGTTGTCGCCCGACTGTACACCGCCCACATAGATAAGTTTGGTATCACCGAGTTCGTCTTTCAGTTCCTTTTGGAAGAGTTTCGCCTGCTCCATAAAGTAGAGTTCCTTGAACGGCACGGTAGGTATCATCAACGCACCGCCGCCGCATAGCAGGGCGGCTTTGAGCCACCAGAAAGACTTCATCGGCATATAGTGTGCCAGCGTCTTGATAGGCATAGCCCCGCCGAGGATACGCATAGGGGAGGCACTGACCGTGCCGCCCGACAGGACGATACCATGCACGTGATGTTTGAGTATCTCACGCGCCACACGCAGCCCTTCCTCTATATCCGAGCCGCCACGGCAAGCGTCCCACATATTGGTCTTGACCACTACCGCCATATCATTGCCGGCGTGCTTCATCACCTCGTCGAGCACCTCGTTGAGGAAACGTACACGGTTCTCGAAAGAGCCACCGTATTCATCATGTCGGTGGTTGGTGCGTCGGCTGATGAACTGCGAAAGGAGGTAGGCATGCCCTGCGTGGATTTCCACGCAGTCGAAGCCTGCTTCGCGGCAGAAGTCCACTGCTTCGCCGAACTTCTTGACGAGTTGCTTTATCTCGTCCACACGCAGACGGCGGTGGATAGTAGGCGAATAGAGGTTGAAGCCGTTGCTGGCACTGACGGGCATACAATGGCAGGTATAGAAATGGGTCATATTACCACAATGCCCGAGTTGGATACCGGCTTTGGCTCTCTCGGCGTGGATTGCGTCGGTCAGTTTCTTCAAGCCGGGGAGCGCTTCCTCGCGCACATAGAGTTGTCCGTCAAAAGAGACACCGCTGAGGTCCACCGCGCAGTATGCCACCGTGGTCATTCCCACTCCGCCGTGTGCTACACTGACGTGGTAGTCGTGCAGTTCCTGCGAGGGGGTGTTGTTGTGGCACATATTCTCAAACGCAGCCGAGCGGATAAAGCGGTTGCGGAGCGTGACAGGTCCCAGTTGACAGGGTGTAAAGAGGGAAGACATAATTATGAATTAGGAATTATGAATTAGGAGTGGTCGTTCCATGTGTGTACCGCGGGCGAGGCGCCCGCGTCCCCGGAATATGCCATTCTTCATTATCTCGGTTAGTAAATGAATGGTATGATACGTTTGAGTTTCTTACTGTCGAACTCGTCGGGGAACTCTTCCTGATATCTATGCCATATTGAATTGGCACGTGGGATAAGGTTGCAGCAACTGAACCAGAAGAAGAGCAGTCCTGCAGGCGACCAAGTAAGGATAGCGAAACCGAGCCACTCAGTTATTTCGCCAAAGTAGTTGGCACTCGTTACGTACTTATAGAGTCCTTTCTTTGGCAAGTAGTGGTTGGTATCACCGGGTTTGCGCAGATGACGGATTACATAGTCGGAATGGAGATTGATAATCATACCGGCAATAAAGATACACGTACCGACGATAAAGCGCGGATCGGTTACCCATGAAGCAGTATAAAGTTCGGGTTTATACAGGGGTGCGATATGGAAGAGCCAATAGCCTTGCACATAGCCGTTGATAAGGTTCCAAAGCACAGACAGCCCCATTATAACGATAGGCATCTTGCTCTTGCCTTTCATCATAAAGGGAAAGATAAACGAGCGTTGGAAATAGTGTGTTTCAAAGAGCAGCAGGAACACCCAGTATGGCACATTGCGTGTAACACCGCCATACAGATTGAGTGAGCGCAAATAGAGGAACAGCACTACAATAAAGACGGGTGCTTCCATGAGGCACCAACCGATTTTGTTGTTGATAGCAGGTCCCCATTTCTCGGTGCGCATCTTGCCATATCCCGCATCCACAAAATAGAGTGCGATAAAGACCACGAGCCCCACAAGAGCCATTATAAAAAGGAGATTGTTGAAAAACTCAAGGGTGTAGATATGTTCCATTCAGTTCGATATTAAGCGCACATACACACGATATATGCGTACACTATTGCGCAAATTACGCTGCAAAGGTACAAAGAAAAAGCGAAACGAGCAAACATCGTCTGTTTTTTGCCAACATTTTTCTACATATCAGTAACTCTTCCGACGTTTACACAGGAGTTGGCAAAATGTCTGGTAAACGCCCTATACGAACCTATCTCGTTGCCGTCTCGTTGCCGTCTCGTTGCCGTAATTTTCGCTTATTTTAAGGTTTTATCTCGGACGTATCGCCCTACCACTACCCTACCACTATTGGGTCTTATACCGCTATTATACCTGTCTGTACGACATACAGGGAACACTCCGATGGTAGATAACGTACAAAGCAAAGCATAATTATCCTATCAGGAATCATCTAGCACCCGATATGATCAGCGGAAAGTATATACAAGGCTATACAGAAGGAAAGGGCATTTGCATATATCGGAAATATGTTGTAACTTTGCGCCTTAATTGACGGATTGCCGGTCTGCCATTCATACGCAATCCATCTGCAACTTGTCTGCAATTCATATACACTATTTTAAGGTACTATGACGATTATTTTTGATTTAGACGGAACACTTATCAACACCATTGCCGACCTCGGTCTGGCATGCAACCACGCCTTGTCTGCGGCAGGCTACCCGACACACGACTTGGCGGAATATCCGCATTTGGTAGGCAACGGCGTAAACAAACTGATAGAGCGTGCTTTGCCGGCGGAAGCCAAACAGACTGCGGAACAGACCCAAGCGGAAATACAACGGTTGCGCAAAGATTTTATCCCATACTATAACGAACACAACTGCGACCATACCGTCCCTTATGAGGGTATGCCCGAGGTGCTGGCAACGCTGAAAAAAGCAGGTATGCGTCTGGCGGTGGCGTCGAACAAGTATCAAGAAGCGACACAAAAAATCATAGCGCACTATTACCCGGGCATATTCGATGTAGTGTTCGGCGAGCGCGAGGGTGTACCCCGCAAGCCCGATCCGCAAGTGGTGTACGACATTCTGGCAATACTGCCCGACAAGAAAGTATTGTATGTAGGGGACAGCATAGTGGATATAGAGACCGCCCGCAATGCGGGAGTGCCTATGATTGCCTGCACGTGGGGCTTTGTGGCACACGAAGAACTCTGTGCCGCACAACCGGACTACCTCATTGACCAGCCCCAGGAAATTTGTAAATTTGTAAATTTGTAAGTGTGTAAATTTGTAAATACGCGAAGCCAACAACATATAACCACAAACGCGGCAACAGAGCCGCCAATAACGCAAAGCCACTAACGTGAGCGAAGCGAACCACTAACACAAAGCAAAAAAATGGACATCCTGTTGATTATACTCGGAGCCGTATGCCTGCTGGCGGGCATAGTCGGCTGTGTACTGCCCGTACTGCCGGGAGTACCGTTGGCATATATAGGTATGCTGTTGCTACAACTGACCGACCGCGTGCAGTTCACGTGGCAGTTTCTCGTGATATGGGCAGTAGTGGTTGTGATAGTGCAGGCACTGGACTATTTCGTTCCGGCATGGGGGACGAAGCGTTTCGGCGGCTCGAAATGGGGGGTATGGGGCAGCACCATCGGTATGCTGGTGGGGCTGTTTTTCGGTGTATGGGGGATAATCCTCGGTCCTTTTATCGGTGCAGTGGTGTTTGAACTGATAGACGGCAAGAACACCCGTGCGGCTCTGCGTGCGGGCTGGGGTTCGTTTGTCGGGCTAATGACCGGCACCATTCTCAAACTCATCTGCTGCGGACTGATGACCTACTATTTTATCGCCGCACTGGTGTAACCTAACGTGAGTTCAATATAACGAAATAGACTTTGTCTGTCAACAACTGACAACAACTATTAAACAACAGATAACAATATAATAATCACTACAGACAGTAAACATAAAATACCATAAATTTTATTCGCCTACGGCGGAAAAGTAAGACAATTGGTTCATATTGAGTTCACGTTAATATACCCATTTTTCGGGACTTGCATATATAGGTATTTTTTTGTAATTTTGCGGTGGAAATTTTGCTGAATGAAACATCTCTTTTCCGCTATATGGCTATTGATGGTTCCGCTGCTTGTGTGTGCGCAAGTGGAAGTCATACTCACCGATTCGCTCACGGGAGAGCGTATCGGTGATGTCTCCGTCTTGGCATTGGAAACGGGGCAAGGCGGTATCAGCAACCCGCAGGGTGTGGCGCGGCTGAACCTCGCCACGGGTGCCTATACCTTGGACATCACCCACCTCAGTTACCGCGAAGTGCTGCTGCCCGTAGAGATAAAAAACGCCCAACAGATCATTGCCGTGCGCCTCGTACAGCAGACGCAAGTCATTGAAGAAGTGGTGGTTACCGCCAGCGAGTCGCAGGGCGCATCGTCTGCCTCGGTGGTCGGCAAAGAGGCAATGCAGCACCTGCAGCCGTCCAGTTTCGCAGACATAGTGAGTATGCTCCCCGGTGCCAGCACACAAGCCCCCAACCTAACCTCCGCGAACACTATCAAACTGCGCGAAGCGAGCAATGGCTCTACGAACAGCGACTATGATGCCGCCTCCCTCGGCACCAGTTTCGTGGTGGACGGCGCCCCTATCTCCACCGATGCGAATATGCAGTACGTGCAGGGCGGCAGCAGCGGGCAGGACGACCAACGGCAGGTGGTGAACAAAGGCGTGGATATGCGTACTATCTCCACCGACGACATCGAGAAGGTGGAGATAATCCGCGGCATCGCAGGTGCGGAATACGGCGATGTAACCAGCGGTGTGGTAAAGATAGAGCGCACGATGAAGCCTACTCCGTGGCGGGCGCGCTTCAAAGCCGACGGCTTCAGCAAACTGTTCTATGTCGGCAAAGGCGTAGGCTGGAACAACGACCGCACCGTACTCAACGTAGGTGTGGACTACCTCAATGCGAAGAACGACCCGACCAACACCCTTGAGAACTACCAGCGTATCACCGCTTCCGTGCGCCTGCAGAACCGTTGGCGCGTGGACGACACCAATATCCGTTGGCAGAATTGTCTCGACTACACAGGCAGCATTGACAACGACAAACTCGACCCCGACATCAACCACAACAAGGAGGACTCCTACCGCAGCGAGTACCACCTGATGAAGTGGTGCAACACAGTGAACATCAGCAACAAGAGTCAGCAGTTCTGGTCCTTTGCGCTGACAGCGAATATCAGTTATTCGCTCGACCGAATCCGCCAGACCAAGTTCACCCAACTCACCACCCCTATCCAGCCCGCCATTGACAATATGCAGGAGGGCAACGCCGATGTGGGCTTACTGCCGTACCAGTACATCGCGCACCACCTCGTGGACGGCAAACCGATGAACGTCTTCATACGCCCCAAAGCCAACTTCTTCTTCCATACATGGACGCTGGAGCATAAAGTGGCAATGGGCATCGAGTGGAAATACGACAAGAACTTTGGTCGCGGACAAGTGTACGACCTCACGCGCCCACTCAACTACTCTTCGTATCTGCGCCCGCGGGCATACAGTGACATACCCGCTTCCAACCAGTTGGCATGGTACATTCAGGACGACATACATATCCCCATACGCAAGACCTCCTTCGACCTCGAGATAGGTCTGCGCGGCACATCGCTGATGGGGTTGGACAAAGAGTACACCATGCACGGCAAGTGCTACCTCGACCCGCGCGTGAACCTGATGTACAATATCCCCGTGAAAGGCGGCAAGGTCTATATTGCTGCGGCGGTCGGACAGCACACCAAGATGCCGACACTCCTGCAACTCTACCCGAACCTCCTCTACGAAGACCTCAAAGTGCGCAATGTCACTATCTCGCAGGACAGCATCATGAACATCTACACCCACATCATCGACCCCACCAACTACCAACTCTCGCCCGCCTGCAACCTCAAGTGGGAGGTACGCGCGGGGCTTGAGATACACCAACACCGCTTCTCGGTCACCTATTTCCAAGAGCGTATGAACGATGGCTTCCGCTCATGGAAGAACTGCGCACCCTACACCTACACCGTGGATTCCATCGCACCCAACGGCGACCGCACACCGCTGACCTACAGCAAGTTGCTCACCTATTCCATGACCACCAACGGCAGCGAGATATTCAAGCAGGGCGTCGAGTGGCAGTACTCCTCGCCGCGTATCCCTGCTATCTGCACACGTTTCACCGTCAACGGTGCATGGCTGCGCACCACCTACCAGAACTCGCAGGCGGTCTTCTCCACCGACAAACTGTCCGAAGTCATCAACGGCATTGCCGTACGCGATATGTACATCGGCTACTACGACTGGACGGAGGGCACTATCCGCGAGAACCTCAACACCAACCTCATTGCCGATGTCTATATCAAGCCGCTCGGACTCACGGTGAGTGCCACTTTCGAACTCAACTGGTACACCGCCTCGCAGACACTCTACAAGGACGGCACGCCAATCGCCTACATGGACCTCAGCGGCGAACTCAAGCCCTATCGCGAGGAGGATAAGTCCAATCCCTACCTCCGTGCGCTCACTTTCACCTACAACGCCGACCAGTTCCGCCGCAAGACCGTACCATTCGCCGGCTATCTCAACCTGCGTGTGCAGAAGAGTATCACCAAGTACGCCGACCTGGCATTCTTCGTCAATAAACTGTTAGACTACCTTCCTGACTACCAAGTGGACGGCATCACCATTCACCGCAGTGCCAGTCCCTATTTTGGTATGGAAATCAACTTGAAACTATGATGAAACCGTCAAGACTATTCTGTAAATTCGTCGCAATAGCGGCAGTATGCTTTGCCACCAACGCCTGCACGCCCCCAGTGGATGTGTCGCAGAACCTCTGCCCTGTGGAGATAACCATGTCGCTCCCGTCCGTGGCGGACACGCTCTCCGAACACACTATTCGCCTCAACGAAGTGGCTATCACCTTCAACGACCTCAATATGAGTACGCAACAGGTTGTCACCCCCGACACATTTGTCTTCGACACTGCCGCCTATACCGTCCGTTTTGCCTCCAAGGTGCGGGCAGGCTACTACGACATCAGTGCCACCGCCTCCATACTGCTCGACACCGTCTCTGTGCGCCTGCACGCGTATATACAAGGTGTCTCTATCCTCGCCAACCCCGCGGACACCGCACCTGCATCGCTCCGTTTGGACGCCAACGTGGTGCAGGACAGGAGCACCGACTTCATCTTTGCCGAACTCTCCACCTCCGGCACGCAGACCCCGCAGGGCAAGAACTACATCGGCGACAGTTACTTCGTCCTCTACAACAACACCGACGACACCCTCTATGCCGATGGCGTGGTGCTGCTCGAGTCCAAACTCAAGAACGTGCAGAAGTACGGCAGACTCGACCCTAACTTCATACCCGAGTGCTTCGGTGCGGACGCTATCTACCGCATTCCGGGCAGCGGCAAAGACCACCCCGTAGCCCCGGGCGGCACTGTCCTGCTGGTGGATAATGCACAGAACCACAAGCAGGCGAACCCCGTCTCCTTCGACCTCAGCCATGCGGACTTCGAGTGGTACGACCAGTCCACCAGTGCCTCCGTCACGGACATTGACAACCCCGATGTCCCCAATATGGACAAACTCTACTGCTACACCCTCACCATCTGGCTTCCCAACCGCCAGGGCAACACCTCTTTCGCCCTCGCGCGTTTCCCCGAGGGGCTGTCCGACTCCGCCTACCTCACCGACTATCGGTTGGAATACGACTACACGCTTGTTACCAACGCCGGCAACTTCGATATGCACTCCAACTGCTACCGCGTACCCAACGAGTGGATAATCGACTGCGTCAACACCTGTCCGCGTACCGCCTACCAGTGGACCGTTACCGCCCCGAGTCTCGACGCTGGCTGGACATACATCGGCGACATCGGCTCCGACAAGCAACGCTTCGGCAAATGTGTCCGTCGCCGCGGGTGCGTGGAGAATGGCGAACCTGTCCTGCTGAGCAACGGGCGCAGTATGTTGCAGGACACCAACAACTCCACCATGGACTTCCTCCCCGCACAACCCTCCGACCCCGAATACTTCAGATAGTGTCCCCGCATCAGATACGTAAGTAACAATTCATAATTCCTAATTCCTAATTCATAATTCATAATTAATTCCTTGAACGCTCTTCTTGTCATCATCACCTCATTGCTCTTGGACACCACCTCCACGCAAGCCTACGTGCAGGGGCGGTTCGGGCAGTCCGCCATGCCTCTTGCGGGCGTGCAGGACGGCGGTTTCAGTGTGCAGGCACAGTCGGTGTTCGACATCAACGATGTCAGCCGCGTCTTTGGCGAAGCGGGCTACACATGGGGGCAGAGCGAGGGCAACCGCTGGGTGGAGAATGCCGACTACGAACTGCTCTATCCCTACCTCACCTGCGACACCATCGGCGGCGGCATGCGCTCCGAACAGTACTCTTTCCGCGGGGGCTACCGCATGGCGAAGCACCACATCATCTGGCACCTCGCACTCCAGTATCGTGCCTTGCAGAGTTACCGCAGCATCGACCCCCGTCCCAAAAACAAGGTGGCGGACTTGCGCATTGACGGCTCTGTCGGCTACATCGACGACCGTTACGCCTACTCCCTCGTGGGGCAGGTCGGGCGATACAAGCAGAACAACGCCATCTCCTTCTACTCCGAGGCGGGCAACTCCACCATCTATCACCTTGTGCAGACCAACGAGGACTATGCACGCTTTGCGGGCGACTTCACCGCGTCCTACTACCACGGCTTCACCGCAGGCGCACAAGCCATGCTCCAGCCCCGTCTGCGCGGGTGGCTGGCAGGGGTGGACTACCACTGTCTCTCTGTCACCAAGGAACTCAACAACTCCACCTTCACGCCCATCGCCCTGCTCCGCACGCACGACATCGGAGCCCAACTTGGCTATGCGTCTCCCCTGTGGCGCGTCTCACTGCAGGCTGCCTATGTCCTCCGCACGGGTACGCAATACTATTATGGTGATGTCGCCGGCAACTACTACCATTTGCTATACAAGGCAGCCAACTACCGCGAGCAGCAGTGCCGCATCAATCTCAGTGGCTCCTACCGTCTCAACCTCCCCGTCGGGTATATGTGCTTTGCCGCCGATGCCGACTATCTTCACAAAATACCCTCATCACTCTCTGCCACACCCGCACATCCCTACTTCCAAGACCTCTCCGCCTACCTCACGGCATCGCAACTGCACGCCTGCCTCTCCGTCCGCTACACCTTCCCCATAGCCTCCCGCTACGTATGGTTCGTCGAACCCTCCGCCGCCGACACCTACTATACCACCCGTTCCAACACTTGGCTGGTCTCTCTTTCCACCGGCATTTGTTTCTAATTGCCCAGGGCAACCGCATCAAAATAGTAACGGAACAATGTAAAAATAATGCAAAGGTCCTCAAGGCAGTCTCTAAATGCCATCAAAAAGCCATATTGAAAGATATATACAGTTCGTCAAAGCCGATAACGACGCGAGCCGCGTCGTCTCCCAGACATAGCATAACGACGCGAGCCGCGTCGTCCCCCAAGTGCGTAGCATAGTCATACGGTTTGTGCCAAACCGACCGCGGACGAGGGCGAGACCCCCTACTTCGCCTATGGCTTGTATGAAACCCGTAGCGTCCGCGTCCCTGAAACAATGCACAATTTTGATGCGGTTGCCCTGACAATTGCCGGCTTCATTTGCATATTTCATAGAAAAGCAGTAACTTTGCGCGTTTGAAATAGAGATATTATGCTACGACATCTACACATACAAAACTATGCCCTCATTACGCATTTAGACCTTGACCTTGAGGGCGGTTTCTCCGTGCTGACCGGCGAAACGGGTGCAGGTAAGAGTATTATTCTCGGTGCGCTCAATCTGGTAATGGGCGGACGAGCAGACACCAAAGCCATTACCGACGGCGAAGACAAGTGTATCATCGAGGCGGAGTTTGACGAGTGTATCGTTCGCCGCGAACTGTACAGCAACGGCAAATCGCGTTCGTTTGTGGATGACTCGGTGGTAACGCTGGCAGAACTCAAGACGCTGGCGGCACGCCTGATAGACATCCACTCGCAGCATGCCAACCTGCTTCTTGAGAACGATGATTTCCAACTCTCTGTGGTAGATGCTATGGCGGGTAATACCGCAGAACGGGAAGCATACACCGCCCGCTACGAGGCATATCTCAATGCACAAAAAGCACTTCGGGATATGCAGGCGTTGGCTAAGAAAACCCAAACCGATGCCGATTATATCGCTTACCGGTACAAGGTATTGGTCGATGCCCAACTCGAAAGCGGCGAGATGGAAGAACTGGAAGAAGAGCAGTTTCGTCTCAGCCACGCGGAAGAGATACGCGGTGCATTGGATACTGCGGTCAATGCGCTGAACGGCGAGGAGGGGTCGGTTTTAGACCTGCTCCATATGTGCAATCTCTCCACTGCCGCGCCTGAACTGCAAGAGCGTCTGGAGAGTGTAACGATTGAGATAAAGGACATCGCCGACGAAGCAAACCGTATCGCCGAGCGCACCGAGTTTGCCCCCGAGCGATTGGCACAGGTAGAAGAACGCCTGAGTCTGCTGAACGACCTGCTGCGCAAATACAATGCGGAGAATGAAGAAGAACTGATACAGATGCGCGACGAACTGCAACGGCAAAACGACCAAATCGGTTCGTTTGATATGGACATCGCCCGCCTGCAAAAGGAACTGGACGCCAAGACCCGTGATCTGGCAGAAGCGGCGACGACTCTGCGCAAAACCCGCGAAGCGGTACGCAAACCGATTTCCGGGCAGTTGGTAAGCGACCTGACCCGCCTCGGTATAGCCCACGCACAGATAGACATCGCCATCACCGACACCGATGATTTCACCCCTGCCGGCAAAGACGATGTGCAGTTTATGTTCGCTGCCAATCTCAACCAGTCGCTGCGCCGTGTGAGCGAGGTGGCATCGGGTGGTGAGATAAGCCGTATTATGCTGTGTATCAAAGCCCTGATAGCCTCCAAAAACGGGCTACCCACGATCATCTTTGACGAGATTGATACCGGTGTCAGCGGCGAGATTGCCTCGCAGATGGGAGATATTATGCAGCAAATGGCCCAGTCGCGGCAGATTATTGCTATTACCCACCTGCCGCAAATTGCCGCCAAAGGTCAGACGCAGTATCTTGTCTATAAAGCCGATACCGAGACCCGCACCGAGACTCATATACGCCGTCTCACAGACGAGGAACGTGTCAGCCAGATCGCCACTATGCTTTCGGGCAAACACCCCACCCCCGCCGCTATGGAGAATGCACGGCAACTACTCGCTCAATCGCATTAAAAACAGCAGCAGAGGAAGTACCATACTCATACAAACTTATTCTATATTACCACTTTTTTGCACTTCCAAGTGGAACTTGCGATGACAGGTTTGGTTAACCCCGATTACAGAAAGGCATACCCCTATTCCGTATTTTATATAAGGCGGTTTGGCTGTATGCTATTTTTTCCGTACTTTTGTGCCGCATTAAATTCATAATTCTTCATTTATAATTCATAATTAGATTATGATACTCGAAAAGATTAACGGTCCGAAGGACATCAAGCAACTCAACAGTAAGGAGTTGCACATACTGGCAGACGAGACGCGGCACTACCTGCTGCAGAAAGTGAGCGAACACGGCGGGCATATCGGTCCGAACCTCGGCATGGTGGAGGCCACGGTGGCACTGCACTACGTGTTCAACTCGCCTGAAGACAAGATAGTCTTCGACGTGTCGCACCAGAGTTACCCGCACAAGATTCTCACGGGGCGCAAAGAGGCGTTTATGGACGCACGGCACTACGATGACGTGTCGGGCTACAGCGAACCATCCGAGAGTCCGCACGACCACTTCGTGATAGGGCACACCTCCACCAGCGTCAGTCTGGCTTGCGGACTGGTGAAAGCCCGCGATTTGCAGGGCGGCAAGGAGAATGTGATTGCCATCATCGGCGATGGTTCACTGAGCGGCGGCGAGGCATTAGAGGGTTTGGACGTAGCAGGGTCGGAACTCGGCACGAACTTTATCATCATCGTCAACGACAACCAGATGTCGATTGCCGAAAACCACGGCGGGCTATACAAGAACCTGCAGTTGCTGCGCGAGACAAAGGGCGAGGCGGCATGCAACCTGTTCCGCGCAATGGGACTCGACTATATGTACGTGGACGAGGGCAACAACATAGACGCACTCATCAAGGCATTCCAACAAGTGAAGGACATCGACCACCCCATTGTGGTGCATATCAATACGCTGAAGGGCAAGGGCTATCCGTTTGCCGAACAGAACAAAGAACGTTGGCATTGGGGTATGCCATTCGACCTCGCAACGGGCAAGCCGAAGTTCACTGCCCCCGCAGGCGAGGACTATGAGACACTCACCGCCGAACATCTGCTCTCGCTCATGCCGTCGCACCCCGAACTGTTCGCCATCACATCGGGTACGCCGGCGGTCTTCGGCTTTACAAAGTCGCGCCGTGAGCGTGCAGGCAAGCATTTTGTGGATGTAGGTATCGCCGAAGAGACAGCGGTGGCACTGGCTTCGGGTGCTGCCAAACGCGGGGCGAAACCCGTGTGGGGCGTGTATAGCACGTTTATCCAGCGCACTTACGACCAGTTGCAGCAAGACCTCTGCATCAACGACAACCCCGCACTCATACTTGTTTTCGGCGGCGGCATTGAGGGGATGAACGACGTCACGCACACCTGCTTCTACGATATTCCGCTGCTGATGAATATCCCGAACCTCATCTATCTGGCACCGACCTGCAAAGAGGAGTACCTCGCTATGATGGACTGGGCAATCGCCTACCGCGAGCACCCTGTGGCTATCCGCGTGCCGCTGACCATGCACTATGCGCAAGGCACAATGCCCGATGCCAAACCCGATTGGTCGAAGCCTGCCTACGAGGTAGCACACAAGGGCAGCCAAGTGGCGATACTCGGATTGGGCGAGTACTTTCACCTCGGCGAGGAACTGCGCAAGGCTCTACAGGAAAATGGCATCGATGCCACGCTTATCAACCCGCGTATCATCACTGCCTTAGACACCGAGACCCTCGAAAGCCTGAAAGCCGACCACAAGGTGGTTATCACCCTCGAAGACGGACAGATAGACGGCGGTTGGGGCGAGAAGATAGCCCGCTACTACGGCGACAGCGATATGCACGTGCTGGTTCGCGGCGAGCGCAAGCACTTTGAAGACCGCTACCATATTGCCGACCTGCTGCAAGCCAACCGCCTAACCGCCGGGCAGATGGTGGAGGACGTGGTTGCTGCGCTAAGTTGATTTTTTAGTTGAGGGTTGAGGGTTGAGAGTTGAAAGTTGAGAGAAGTTGAGAGAAGTTGATAGTTTTAGAGTTCTGAGTTGGGTGTATGGGCATCGAAACCTAAAATGTATATAGAATCAAGTTTTTAAGAGTAAATAGAGAAACGGCTCTGTCGAATCGGGAAACCGGTTGGCAGAGCCGTTTTTTGTATGTTGTATTTTTCCAGTCGAAAAGCGTTTAAGCAAGGCGCAACCTAAGCCTATCCACCTGACATCCTCCTGACATCCTCCTGACATCCACCCGACTTTGCACCAACCGGAGATATAGAACATTTCGGAGAGGAGAGTATTTGACAAACCTAAAAACATCGGAAAAACAAGCAAGTCTATAACGACTTGACCGCGGACGAGGCGTCCGCGTCCCCTGCATCAATAGGGGAAGGGAATGGAGGCGGGGAATTTCTTGCGCATACGATAGCGGACGGTATAGACACTGGCGGGGGCGATACGGAAAAGCACGGCTATCTGCTCTACCGTCAGCCGCGCTTCGAAACAGACGATATAGCGTTTGTCCATCGCCGTAAGTTGCGGAGCCTGCCGGAAAAGGTTCGCAATACGCACATTATCCACCTGTTGGACGGCTTGTATTGCCTCCTCGCGATAAGGCGTATCCTCGGTCAACTGACGGAAAGTGGCGGTCAGATCCTGCTTAATGAGCATGACAGGGTCGGTATCGGTACGCGCCATCATATCGCTGAGCATACTGCGGATATTCTCCTGCTCAAGTGCCGCCTGATAGAGCCTGTCCTCGGCACGTCGTTTGCGCAAGACGACCACTGCCAGCAGCAGTCCGCCCGACAGAATCACCAAAACGCACACCACCAACAGCCAAAGGAAAGCACTGTTCTTTGCTTCCAGACGCTCCATTTTCAACTGCTGCCGCTCCACCTCGTAGCGTGTTTCTATCTCCTGCAACGCCGTGTTCTTCTCGATGTCGTAACGCAACAGGTTGTTGTCGTTGAGCAGTTGCTGATAGCGGAATGCCGTCCGCCAATGTCCCTGCTCCTCGTTGAGCATAGCCAAGAACCGATACGCCTCTCCCCGCTCGGTGATGACGGTGTTGGGCGAATCCATTGCCACGGAGTCGATCTTGACCAGCACCTGCTGCATCAGTTGCTCTGCTGTCCGATAGTCTCTACGATAGTAGCATAGCCACGCCCGCATATCCATAATACTGATATTCGCCTCCTCGATGTCCACCCAGTCGCCGGCGGGATTGACCGCCTGCTCGGCTCTCTGCAGATAATGCTCAATGCTGTCCACGGGCGGAGGCGTACACATGGCATCGAACATATACGCCATATTGTAATAGTTCCACACAGGCAGGATCTGATAATGCTCAGGATAGGGAATTTGCTCCATTGCCCCGATAGCCTGTCTCCCATAGGCAATGGCTTGAGGCAGAGTGTCCTGCATAGCATAGAGCGAGGCGATGGAATAGTAGTTGTAGCGCACTATCGGAGAATCGTACCTAAGCAGCGCACGGAGCGATTCCAGTTGCTGCTCCACGTTCTCCCAATCGCAGATATTCAGATAGTCGATACTGCGCTCGTAGAGACACATAGATGCCCAGTCCCACTCCTGCAGACGCATAAAGATGGTGTATGCCTCTATCTGCTCCTGCTGCGCCCTCTCTGACTGCCCGATCTTGAACGCATTGTTTGCACTGAGCCGCAGCAACATAGCACGGTCGTGATTGGGTTCAGCGGCAAACTTCAACGCCTTTTGCAGCAGACTGTCGCGTTCGGTGTTGCGCTCGGCATCGCTGGCAAGCGTAGTATATAAATGCACACTATCCTGCGGATTGCATACCGATACACTCCACGTATGCAGAACCACGAAGAGGCACAACCACAAACAGAGCAAGCGGTTGTTTCTCATCGGATCGTGTCGGTAGGGAGTTGGAGGGTATAGAGAATGGCTTCCGCCTGACGGAGGGCGTTGCGCTTTTTCTGCCCGGGGGCAAAGACAAATGTCTCGGCGGTGATGACATTGCCGCGTACCTGGTCGAGGCGGGTGAGACTGACATAGGGTCCGCCCATGGCTTCGCCGTTGCGTATTTTCCACAATCCGCGCACTTCAGCGGCATAGAAACCGTCATCTTTCTTGGGTTGAAGGGATTGTACATTACGCATTTGCGGCGGGAAGACCTTGTATTCCGTACCCATATACGATCCCTTGACCGAGGCAGTGATTACGCGCGACAAGACCTCATCACGCTTGGCATTGAGATAATCAAGCGTGAACGTATTCGGGTCGGTGTAGGGGTATGCATAGACCACCACATCACGGCGCATCGGACCTTTGTTGTTGCAGCACCACATCAAATGGACACTATCAGCCTCTTGCATACTGAGCGTAGTGTCCATAATGAGCATATAATCTTCGGGAATAAGCATATCGCATCCGAACTCCTTCTGCAGCACTTTGCGGGCATCGGCATTGGTGTTGGCGCGATAGAAAGCGGTTTGCCGCTGCAGTTCCTGACGCACAAACCAGTCGCGCACCTCATTGCCGTGCTGCAACCAATAGCCGACAAACTCCTCCTCCGAAGCGGCTTGTATGCGATATACCGCCTGCGGGTGCGACCAGACATCGGTAGAGACACGCACCTTGAGTTGGGTATATTTCTCGGGATTGATGTCCACCAAGAGGATATTGCGCGTGGGTTTGAGATAGTCGTCAAATGCGGCATTGGATACGTGGGTCAGCACGAAATAGGGTTCCATCTGCGGCAGACAGGGCATATCCTCGCCCAAGGTAGCCCGCACGAGTTCGTAGGTTGTGGTGATTGGTTCGGCATAGGCACTGCCTGTAGGATGCTCAATACCGCTTGCAGCAATCCGGTTGAGCGATTCCTGCGAGAGCGGCTGCTTGGGTGAGACGACCAGACATTCGTAAATGGTTCCCGTGGCACTGGTCAGCACCCGTCCGCCGGTTTTCTTTCCGCAGCCCGTCAGCATCAACAAGGAGACGGATAAGGTCATTAAGATGTATCGTTTCATATAGGTCATTAATAAGTCATTAATAGGTCATTAATAAGTCAACAACATTCAAAAAATGTAAAACAACAAAACGTTTTCTCTGTATATTAATTGCCGTGAGTTCAATATAAAAACTCCTTTGCCGCAAAGCGACAAGAAATCTAAATAAATCTTTGTCTTTACATCCATAAATTACTATAAATCTTATTCGCCTACGGCGGAAAAGTCAGACAAATCGCATATATCGAATTGACGTTAATTGTTAAATTTTACCGGTTAGTTCATTCCCCGTCCGAGTTTGATGGTCTCATACGCCTCGTTGATAGAGCGGAACTTCTCCGTGGCTTGTTGGCGCACCTCCTCGCCCGCATTGGCAACTTTGTCGGGGTGGTATTTCATAGCCATACGGCGATAGGCTTTCTTCACCTCCTCGTCGTTTGCCGAGGGGTCAATCTCGAGTGCTATATATGCCCAGTTGGGATCCACATGCTTGCGATAGAGAGACAGGAGCGAGCGATAATCGGCATCCTGCACATGCATATTCGTGGCAATGAGCGATATCATATTCTCCTCTGCTTCCGATACTTCGCCGTCCACCTTGGCAAGGTCGAAGAGGATATGTATGATCTCCAAGCGGGTGGAATAGTTGATGTGTTGTGCAATCTGTTGCGATACCGCTATCGGATCTATGTCTTTCTGCAGCAGTTCCTTGAGCAAGTGGAGTGCCTCCTTCGCACCGTCTTCCCCGTAGTTCTTGAGCAAAAACGGTTTGATATAGTTCACCTCAGATTTCATAACGCGTCCGTCGGCTTTCATGACGCACGCAAACAACACCACCATTGATACACGTATATCGCCCACCGATGCACGCCGGTAGGTTCTGCTGTAGGTCTCGCTGCTGCCATAGTCGGTCTGCCTTGTGCTGTTGTCCGCAGTGTCGCTGTCGGTGAGGATACGGTCGCCCGAATCGAAAAGCGAGCCAATAAAAACCCCTATCAATGCCCCGATGGGGCCTCCCAACACGAACCCCAGTCCGCCTAATATCCATTTGCCTGCTGACATATCCACTCTGTTCTGTTTTGCGATTGCAAAATTACAAAAAAAATCCGAATACAGCAAATAGTATTAGCGGCTGCTGGTGGCGCGTGCTGCGCACAAAGCGGTGCTTTGCGCCACGAACAGCCGAACGCCCCTACAGAAACAGCACTATCTACCGTGTATCTACCGTGTATCTACCATGTATCAACCGTATATGTACCGTAGTTGATACAGAGGTTTGCCTATATGGGCAAAAAGCAGTACCTTTGCAGGCACAAACGAGGTATTTATGATGAATATAGAAGATATAAAAGGCGACCTGCGCTATCTGACGCTGCTCAGCGAGCGTTTTCCGAACAGCAAAGCGGTCATTACCGAGTTGATCAACCTGCGTGCGATTCTCTCTCTGCCCAAGGGCACGGAGCATTTTGTGAGCGACCTGCACGGCGAGAGCAGTGCGTTTATCCACACCATCAAGAACGCCTCGGGCGTTATCCGGCACAAGATTGACGATCTGTTTGAGGCGATGAGCGAGACCGAGAAACGCGCCCTGTGCGCCCTGATTTACTATCCCGACGAGCGTATCGAATTGGTACAACGCAGTTTTGCAGAGCATATTGATGGTTTGGACGAGGGTATCGGCGAGTTTTCGATTGAGGACTGGTATCGTATCCGCCTGCACCAAGTGGTAGTGGTAGCACGGGCGGTAACTATCAAATACAGCCGTTCCAAGGTGCGCAAGATGCTACCGAAGGACTATGCGTATATCATCGACGAGTTGCTCCACGAGTCGAACATCGAGAGCGACCGCGCGGTCTATTACAACGCGATCATTGACACAATCATCAACCTCGGCTGCGCCGAGAAACTCATCACGGCGATTTGCTACCTGATACACGGTTTTACCATAGACACGCTCCACGTGGTGGGCGATATCTTCGACCGCGGTTCGGGGGCGGCGAAGATACCGGACGTGCTCTCCACCCTGCACGACTACGACATCCAATGGGGCAACCATGACATCGAATGGATGGGGGCAATGGCAGGCAACCCCGCACTGATAGCCACCGTGCTGCGCGTCTCGATCCGCTATGCGAACATAGAGACCCTCGAAGAGGGCTACGGCATCAACCTGCTGCCGCTGGCGAACTTCGCTATGGAGACCTATCACGACGACCCGTGCGAGGTATTCCAGACCAAGGACTTCGAGAACAACCCGCGCCTGACCCGCTCCGCCGCCCTGATGGCGAAGATGCACAAGGCGATTTCAATCATCCAATTCAAGTTGGAGGGGCAGACCATCCTGCGCCACCCCGAATGGGGAATGAATGACCGCCTGCTGTTGGACAAGATAGACAAACAGCACGGCACCATCCGTATCGGCGGGCAGGACTATCCGCTCCTGGACACCAACCTGCCTACCCTGTCGGAGACAGAGCCCTACCGCCTTTCCGCCGAGGAACAGGAGTTGATGACCCAGTTGGCACGCAGTTTCCGCAAGTCGGAGAAGATGCAGAAACACCTGCACCTGCTCTACCAGCACGGAAGCATGTTCCTCGTGCGCAACGGATTTCTGCTTTACCATGCGGCTATCCCGCTCAACGAGGACGGCAGTTTTACCGAAGTGGACGTGTGCGGCAGGCGCGTAAGCGGCAGGCAGTTGATGGAGCGCACCGACGAGGTGGTACGTATGGCATACTACGGCAACGGCAAAGAGAAAGCCAATGCGCTGGATTATATGCTGTATCTGTGGGAAGGTCCCTATTCGCCGCTCTACAACAAAGACAAGATGACCACACTGGAGCGGTATTTTGTGGAAGACGAGGATCTGTGGAAAGAAAAGAAAGGGGCGTACTACACGCTGGCGAATGAAAAAGAGATATGCGTGCGCATATTGCAGGAATTCGGTATGAACGCCGAGACGGGGCGTATCATCAACGGGCATATCCCCGTGCGTACTATAGAGGGGGAAAGTCCCATCCGCGCCGAGGGCAAACGGTTTGTGATAGACGGCGGGTTCAGCAAGCCCTACCAGAAGAAAACGGGTATTGCGGGTTATACGTTGATTTATAACAGCCACGGCATACAATTAGTAGAGCACGAGTCCTTCGAGAGCCGCGAACAGGCGATTTTGTCGGGCAGCGACATCCATAGCCGCACCCTGCTACAGGACTTTAGCGAGCACCGCATTCATATCCGCGACACCGACCGCGGTCGCGAACTGCAAGCACAGGTGGACAACCTGGAACACCTACTGACGGCTTATGAAACGGGACTGATAAAAGAGAATTTGTAAATTAACGTGAGTTCGATATAACGAAAGAAAGAAAGACAGACAGGGCGACCGCATCAAAATAGTAACGGAACAATGTAAAAACAATACAATCAGCATCAAAATAACATTCAAATGCTATCAAAAAGACATATTGAAACGTATATAGTTCGGCAAAGCCGATAACGACGCGAGCCGCGTCGTCTCCCAAAGTGCGTAGCATTGCCATACAGTTTGTGCCAAACTGTCCGCGGACGAGGGCGTCCGCGGACCCGAAATAATGCACAATTTTGATGCGGTTGTCCAGAAAGAAAGAGGCTTTGTCGGTCAACAACTGACAACAACTATTAAACAACAAATAATAGTATTGTAACCACTACAAAATGATATCGAACCGGCGTTAAATTATAACAAAAAAAATAAGGCAGAACCGTCGCGGCTGTGCCTTACTTTTTGACTATAGGATGTTTAGCGTCGTTAGAAATAACAACCATTAAACAACCCGAAAGTCAAGCCAAATCCAATTGTTAAGCTAAATTCGGTGCAAATATAGTGCTTTTTCTTTGAACGTTTATTCAAAACTGACATAAAATGGCACTTTTTGCTATATTAGTGGAAATATACAGCATACTTAATTGTGATTTTTATGTATTTTTCTATTGCAGACATTTTATGTAGTGGTTCTGCAAGTCGTTTATTCCAAGCGATTTATTTTGAACGAGCAGCCAAATCCTGATAAAAATGTTGTATATTACTTTTCTGAATTTATTTTGCAAAAAAAAATTGCGCATTATGCATTGTGCGTTACGCATTAGTCAGCGGTATTTGGTTTCGGTGCAGTCGCCGAGGAGAGAGATGTAGGACTCAAAACGTGATGGAGCGATGGTACCATTGAGGGCGGCTTGACAGACAGCGCAACCCGGTTCGCCGGTATGGGTGCAGTTGGAATAGCGGCAGCCGGCACTGATACGGAATATCTCGCGGAAATAATGTCCGATTTCCTCTTTCTGCATATCGATGGTACCGAAGCCTTTGATACCGGGAGTGTCGATGAGCCAACCGGCAGACTCCCCCGCCCCCCTCAAAGAGGGGGATATAAGATTGGATGTTGTATTATTTATTCCTTCGGGCATTGTGCATTGTGCATTGTGCATTGTGCATTGCGGCAGGGGGTACATCTCGGAGAAAGTGGTGGTGTGGGTGCCTTTGTTGTGTGCATTGGAGATAGCACCCGTGCGGGCAAGTTCGCGCCCGAAGATAACATTCAGGAGGGTGGATTTACCTACACCCGAGTTACCGCTAAGGAGCGTAACCTTGCCATAGAGAAGCGACTGCTTGAGTTGCTCTATCTCCTCCGGACAGACGGTCTTGGCAGAGAGGGCATAGGTAGGATAACCGAGCGACTCATATAGGGTACGGAGGTCAGACAGGGTCTGCAGTTCGTCGGCATTGAGGAGGTCAATCTTATTGAACAGCAGGACGGCAGGCACGCGATACGCCTCGCAGGTAGCGAGAAAACGGTCGATAAACGTGGTGGAGGTAACGGGGTGGTTGACAGTAACCAGCAAGACCACCTGGTCGATGTTGGCGGCAATGATGTGCGATTCCTTGCTGAGGTTGGTGGAACGGCGAATGATATAGTTGCGGCGCTCGCAAACATCTGTGATCCAGTGGGTACCGTCGGGCAAAGTGGTAACCTCCACATGGTCACCCACGGCTACGGGGTTGGTGGAACGGATACCGCGGATACGGAAATTGCCCTTGACGTGGCACTCGGCTTGTGTGCCGTCGGGGAAATGAACGAGGTAACTGCTACCTGTCGATTTGATGATCAGTCCTTGCATTGCGTTGTTTGGAACGTTAATTATCGTGTAATTTCTCTTTTGGGGAACATATAATTATCCATTAATTAACCATTAATACATTTCGGATATCGTTCTCCGTTAATTGCCGTTAATTATCCGTTAATTTCCATATCGGGGAATCAGGTGATTTTTCTATAGAAGAATGAATAGTGCGGGGCTGTCAACAAGTTTAAGAAACAGCGAAAAAACAAACAAGTCTGACGACTTGACCGCGGACGGGGGCGTCCGCGTCCCCGATTTCCTATGGTATAATTTTATAAAAAGCAACATCGAAAAAGAGACCACCTACACTTGTTAGACAGCCTCGTACCAACATCACAAAGAAAAATTTTGGAACATTTATTTATCGTTGATTATGATACTGCCAATCTTAATAATCGTACATTTTTGATGTTGCGGCAAAGACAGCCTATCCTAAGCACATCCTCCTTACATCCTCCTTACTTTGCAATGTAGAATGAATAAGGCGCAATGCCAAATGGAATCTTAATAATCGTACACTTTTGTGGGCTTTTTCATATTAGCACATTATTGACGACGCGGGACGCATCGTCCCCACACGCAGGCCTATCCAGACGGTTTGTTCCAAACCGTCACAACTCGGTAATGTGTCCGTCTCGGAACTCCCAGCGGCGACCGGGATAACGCTCCGGCCAGAGAGTGTTGTGGGTAGAGACAAGGACGGTGATGCCCGCCCGACTGATACTATGGAGCAGTTCCATAATCTCGTTGCCCGTCTCGGGGTCGAGATTGCCCGTAGGTTCGTCCGCCAGAATAATCTCGGGCGTATTGAGCAAAGCGCGGGCAATAACGACACGCTGCTGCTCGCCACCCGAGAGTTGGTGCGGGCGTTTGTAGGCTTTTTTCTCCATCCCCACCTGCTCCAGCACCTCCTGTACATGGTTGCGCATCAAGTTTTTGTCTTTCCAACCTGTGGCTTTCAGTACGAAGAGGAGATTATCCTCCACGCTCCTGTCAGTGAGCAACTTATAGTCCTGGAAGACAATACCGAGACGGCGGCGGAGATAGGGCAGTTGGCGGCGGCGAATCTTGCGCATATCGTGCCCAAGCACCTCGGCAGCACCAGCCGCCACGGGCAAGACCCCATAGAGAGTTTTCATCAGGCTAGATTTGCCGCTGCCGACCCTACCGAGCAGGTAGATAAACTCGCCAGCCTGCACGGTAAGATTGACACCGGTCAGCACAATCTGCTCTGCCTGATGTATCTCAACATCTTGATATTTAATCAGTTCAGCTGTCATTCGGGATTAGTCCTCCATCTTATTGATCTTATCCTCCAGTTCTTTGAGTTGCGACTTGAGGGTATCAATCTTTTTCTGCATATCTTCCACCAACTTGTTGGCAGTCTTGGTCTTACCCGTAAAAAAGAGAATATTGTTCTCGGCAGTCTTGATCTCCTGCTGGAGGTTGGCGTACATACGGGTGAGTTTCTGGCGGTCGGTCAGGCTCTCCACGCGCTTGGTAAACTGCGCCTTTGCAGCAGCTTTTTTCTGCTCATACGCCTCGCGTGCGCCCTTGTTGGCTTCGCGTTTGGCATTGAAGAACTCGTCGCATGTGTCGGAGAATTTCTTCCAGAGTTCGTCGGAGTACTTGCGTGCCACGGGACCAACTTTCTTCCACTCGTTTTGGAGCGCAATCATCGCATCGGCAGTGGCTTTCCAGTCGGTGCCGGTCTTGAGTTGCTCGGCTTTCTCGATGAGTTCGCGTTTTTTGCGGAGGTTCTCGTTCAACTCCTCGCGCAGGTCCTTGTAGAAAGCGGTTTTGGCTTTGAAGAACGCATCGCAGAGAGCGCGATACTCCTCGTAGATGGCTTGGTTCTGTTTCTTGGGTGCGAAACCGATGGTGCGCCACTCATTCTGAATAGCCTGTATCTGCCCTGTGGCATCCTCCCACTGGCGGTTGCTCTTGAAACCGGAATAGTCTATCTCGTGGAGGCGGGCGATGAGTGCCTGTTTTTTCTCGAGGTTCTCCGCCTCTTTGGCGTGTAGTTGGTCGAAATACGCCTGATGTTTCTTGTTGATAACGGTAGAAGCCTCCTTGAAGCGGTTCCACAGGTCTTCGCGCAGTTCGCGGGCTACGGGACCTATCTCCGCCCACTCCTCATGGAGTTGCTGCAAAGCCCGGCTAGCCTCGACGATATTCGGGTTCTCCTGCAGTTTCTCAGCCGCCTCGCATAGGAGGGTCTTCGCCTCAAGGTTCTTCTTGAAATCGAGGTCGCGCAACTCGATGTTAATCTTCACCAAATCATAGAACTGCTCCTGGTATTGCTGGTAGAGTTTGCTCAACTCCTGCACGTTTTGCGGGGGAACGGCGCCGATGGATTTCCACTCGGTACGCAGGTCGCGCATTTTCTTTACGTTGTCTGCCACGTCCGCCGTCTCGGCTTGCGCCATCTCCTTCATCCGGTCGAGGATATTGCGTTTGCGGAGGAGGTTCTGCTGCATTTCCGCCTCGGCTTTTGCAGCCGCTTCGGCTTTCTTCTGCTTATACTGGTTGAGCAACTCGCGGAATTGCAGTTCTGTCTCATCTACAGCCGGTTGCCACATCTCGAGAGTCTCGCCTGCAGCGGCAGCAGCCTCTTCGGCAGCCTTCTTGGCGGCTTCCAATTCCTGGTGATACTCGCGGTAGAACTGCGTCTTGAGCATCTCCACGCGGTCTTTCACTTCCGACACGTTCTGCTCGAGCAAAGCCTTGAGTGCGGCTACGAGTTGTTGTTTGGTTTCTTGCGGAGTCTGCTGTGCGGTCTCCGCCGGTTTCACTTCCTGCTGAACCTCCACTTGGGGTTCCTGAGCGGCTGTTTGTTGTTCGTTTTCCATAAAGAATAGTACGCCTTTTGGCGCGGTACGTTGATGCCTGAACGGCAGAGTTAGAATGCCTTGTACGGCAAGTTTATGTTTACGCGACAAAAGTACAACAAAATTTTAATATGTGCAAAAAAAAGTGTACCTTTGCACGATTTTCGAGTTCTCGTAAGTAATATATAACAAAAAACCGATAAAACTTTGGTCTTGTGCAGCACAATATTACATAAAGACTGATATTTTAAGATTAAAACAAAACAGGCAAAACGGCAAAACATTGTCTTGCGGCGCAACACGCGCCGCACTGAAATAGTGATTTATTATGGGGACGCAAGCCCGTGTTGGGCGCACAGAATGGTTTTGTTGGTTTTGTTTTCTGATAATTAAATTAGACAAATAGAGTTTTACAATGATAACAATAGAGCAATTAAAAGACGTTCAGAGCAGGGCGGAGAAACTGAAACAGTATCTAGCCATTGACGAGAAACGCATACAGTTGGAGGAAGAGGAACTGCATACCCAAGCCCCCGGCTTTTGGGACGACGCGAAGGCAGCCGAGGCGCAGATGCGCAAGGTAAAAAACATCAAGAGTTGGATAGAGGGCTACGAAGGCGTGCGCAGTGCGGTAGAGGAACTGCAGTTGGCGTTTGAGTACTACAAGGAGGAACTTGTTACCGAAGAGGAAGTGGACACCGCTTATGCCCACGCTGTACAGGAGGTGGAAGACCTCGAAATGAAGAATATGCTTTCGCACGAGGAGGATCAAATGCCCGCCGTACTGAAGATTGTTGCGGGTGCGGGTGGTACGGAGGCACAGGATTGGGCGGAGCAGTTGATGCGTATGTACCAACGGTATTGCGAGAAGCACAACTACAAAGTAACGATCACCAACCTACAGGAAGGCGATGAGGCGGGTATCAAGACCGTTACCTTCAATGTAGAAGGCGATATGGCTTACGGCTATCTCAAAAGCGAGAACGGGGTGCACCGCCTGGTGCGTGTCAGTCCGTACAATGCTCAAGGAAAGCGTATGACTTCGTTTGCATCGGTGTTTGTGGTGCCGCTGATAGACGATTCTATCGAAATCAATGTCGATCCCGCAGGTATCAGTTGGGATACATTCCGTTCGTCGGGTGCGGGCGGACAGAATGTGAACAAGGTGGAATCGGGTGTACGCCTGCACTATAAGTTCGTCAATCCGCTGACCAACCAGCCCGATGAGATAGTGATAGAGAATACCGAGACGCGCGACCAGCCCAAGAACCGCGAGAACGCTTTGCGCCACCTGCGCAGCCAGTTGTACGAACTGGAGTTGGAGAAACGCCGTCAAGCCGCAGCCAAGGTGGAAGCGGGCAAGAAGAAAATAGAATGGGGCAGCCAAATACGATCGTATGTGTTCGACGACCGCCGAGTAAAAGACCACCGCACCAACTATCAGACCTCCAACGTGAACGCCGTGATGGACGGCGACATTGACGGATTCATCAAGGCTTACCTGATGGAGTTCCCAGAATAGGCTGTTTGCTTCTACGCCCCGGCAAGCGGGGCAAAAGAAGCGAAAGACAAAGGAGGCTGTCTAACAAGTTAAAAAGAATACCTGTTCTTCATAAAAAGATTGCTCTTGACGATGCGAGCCGCGTCGTCTCCCACCAAAATAAGAGACTGCCTATACTTGTTAGACAGTCTCTTTCAGTACCTTTTGGAAGCCCAAGCGGAGTTTGTCGCAGAACTGCCGTATTGCCGGATTGCGGGAATATCTTTGCCCACCGGAACGTGTCGTATGGTATGCGCACCAAGGTGAACAGCACCTGCGCTATGCGGTTCTTTTCCGGTCTCCGGAACGGGAACGTATGAATAGTAGCCCCCGCCTCTTTGTTCGCCAGGCGATAGCCGTACCCGTCGTGCAGGAGTTGCCTGTACAGCCGTTCTCCCCGCCTTTCCAGCGAAGCGTTGTAGAGCGGGAATTCCTCCTTCGGCAGACCGAGATGATGTACCAACACACAACCGAAAGTCTGCCAGATATCAAGCATGCCACAACAGGCGTTCCAGATCGTGTGCATAGGCTTGTCTATCTCCAGCGGAAAGCGTCTGCGCCAACTCGTGCAGACACAGCATCCAGTCCGCCAACTGGCGCAACCCCACCCCATCGCCGTCAAAATGGTGCCATGCGTGGATAAAGACATACACTGCATTGAACCGCACAGCGGGAATGGCAATCTCAACGCCGTTCAACGAAACCGTCCGTACAGACTGCAACTCACGCAGCGTAAACACCGTAAACGCCTGCTCCGCCTTTTTCATACAGGGCAAGTCCATTGCCATATTGTAAAACTCCGCCACCAGGTCGCAGTTCTCGTCCAACTGCATCAAGAAATGATGACCGATATGCTCCTCCGAGAACCAGTACGCCTGCGGACATGTCCGGCGGACAAGTGCAACCATCCTGTCGTAGTTTTCTTCGCCGACATACAGGTCAATGTCGCCATACTCCCGCATTCCCTGATCGGGATAGAGCAGCGACAATCCGTACCCTTTGAGAAGCACCGTCTCTATGCCGTTTCGGCGCAGCAGCGTAACCAAGTCGCATAGCAGCCGGTTCTGGCGGGCGGTGCGCTGATAGACCGAGAAAACCTGCACTTTCTGCCGGGCGTCATCGGCAACAGGCAGCCCCCGATTGAGTGCCCACACCGCAAGCAGATGCCCGCAACTCTGGCGGTAAGCCGCCTGCCAAAAGGCTTTGTCGGACAGAACAGCGGTATCTATATTGCAAGGCATCTGCCCCACTGCCGAACGCAGACAAGCGGTTACAGCGCGGTCGTATCGGTTGTATTCAGGGTCTCTCTGCATAGTATGGCAGCCTCTTTATCCGGTAAACATTTCAGTCCGAACACAGGGATGGTACTTAATCACACGCACAATGGTATTATAGAGCGAATCCATCATCGCCGGCACTATTTTCAGCCCGCTGGACGACGGCAACATACAGGCGTATGCCTCGGGCAGGCGCAGGCGGTTCATCTCATTTTGCGAGGCTTGCGACAGTTTGACTATCCCGCGTACGGGCGCAAAAGCCTGCCTGTAGCAAGAGGTCTTCCCGCTCCACGGTGAACCGTAAACGCGCACTTCCCCGTCGGGCATAACACGCACCACGGGGTTGTCGTCATTGAGCAGCCACGCATCGGGATAAGCCTCCCTCCACAAGCGTGCATGGGTGGATTTGCCCGTACCCGAATGTCCGAGGAACAGTTGTCCGTAGCCGTCTTTGACAATCACTGAAGCGTGCATCTCCAGCGTCTGCGACCCTGCCGTAGCAAAAGCATATAACAGCATAGCCGCATTATCCATAGCAAAACGCACATCGGTATCCTTTATATACAGGGTAGCGTTGGCAAAACGGACATTGGCAAACAGGCTAAAACAAACGGGACTTGTCTTCCATTTTGATACATCAAACCGCCACCTATCCGCGGCGGCATATACCTCTATGCGCGGCATATCGTCGTCCGACGAATCCACGAATACATGGGTATAGTCATCGGTTTTCCGCAGGGTACCATCGGCTATATGCAACACAAACAGCGGTTCTCCGTCTGCCACTTCAAACGGAGCATAGTCGCCCAACAAGGAAAACTGATCTGCGGTTGCCTCTATGGCAAAGATATGCTCCGCAACACTAAACAGTTTTCTCATTTTCCAACAATGGCAGCAGCACCTCGCACAACTTGTGCTTGATATAATGCTCGTTCATAAAGTGGTTTTGCAGGTCGGGGGTCATCTCACTATGCGTAAAGAACTTCTGATAGTCCCGCTTCATATCGCCTAACACTTGGTCATTGGGCGTATAATGGCAGATAGTCATCGGTGTATCGCGGGGCGTAAATTTCTTGAAGCGGAACAGGTCCTGCATAGTGAACTTAAACTCGGTATCCCCGTTCTCGCGCCGCCCGCGGTACTTGTTCGTCCCTACAAACTGTTTCAGAGAGGACATCGGGTTAAGCACGGGATTGACCACCAACTTACGCCCCGCGAAATCGGCACACAGCACGTAGAACCCGCCTAACGAACTGCCTATCAGGCATTTCACATCGGGATTCTCTTTTATAAACCGGTTGATCTTGCCTACCGATTCTTCCACGTTGTGGTTCACCTCTATCGGGCACCATTCAAACTGCGGATAATACTTGTTCAATTCCCCTACGGTATTGGAGTGTATCGACCCCGCAAAACCATGTATATAAACGACTTTCATTGCTGTTACATTTCGTTGAAGTATTGCTTCAGATTTATATCCGAATCCAGTTCCATCTTTTGGCGCAGACGGTAGCGTATCATCTCCACCCCGCGCGTGGTCATATTGAGCAGCGGAGCGATCTCCTTCGTCTGCAAGCCCATCTTGATATATACACACAGGCGGCGTTCCTGCTTGTTCATCCACGGATATTTCGTTTTCAGGCGACGGATGAACTGGTCATTCACAATATCGAAATTATCCTCAAACCGTTTCCAGTCAACCGATATCCCCGTATTGTTTTGCAGGCGTTGCAGGAGCGTTTGCATACGCAGTTTGGCATCGTCCTCACGCCCCGCATTGAGCAGATCCACCGCCCGATGTACATCGCGCACTACGGTGTCCGTCCATTCCTTTCGGTTATTCTCCGAGAGTATCATATTGCTCAGTTCCTGGCTTTTCTGACGCAAGTCAAACTGCGCCTTGTCGTTCTCCAATTTCAGAATTTGCAACTCCTGCTCGTGGAGTTGTTCCTGTGCTTTTGCCTCTATCCGCTCACGGTTGAGTCGTATCCGCCTCCTTACACGCCATACGATATAAGCCACCAGCAGCCCGCCTACCAGAGCATACAGCACGATTGCCCACGCCGTCAGATACCACGGGCGTGCCACCGAGATAGGCAAGCCCCGTTCCACCACTCCACGCGGTGTCAGCATACGTATATCCAACCGATAGTCGCCCGCCCGCAAAGCGGTAAAATCACGGTAAACAGCAGTTGTGGGAGTCGTAAACTCTTTCTCTGTCGGCCATAGGCGGGTCTCAAACAACGTAGCGTCGGTGGCAGTGCTGCTCCCGCTGTATTCCACACGGAGCGAATAGACATCGGACGGCAACTGCACCTCGCCCCTCTGCTGCGGGTACGACTCGCCATACACTTTTTCCATAGTCGGACTAGTGGTACGCACGGAGCGGATATAGAGCGTGCTGTCTGCTGCTTCCGTCTGCCACTTAACCGATAGATCTATCTTACGGAAACCGCTGATTCCGCCTACCACCGCCTCACCTGATGACAAGAATGTCATATTGGCGAAACCGCCTATCACAAACTTGCCCACCGGCATTATCTCTGCCGGTTCGGCGTATGCTTTCCGAGCGGTGTCGTATATACAAACCAATAGTTTGTCATTGCACAATAACCACAGATTATCCTTTGCGTCTTTGCGGATAAGCGGGTAGCGCGTGGTATATGGCAAATGCGCATCCACCGCCCTGCTCTCCCGCAGCACGCCGTCCGTCCCCACTATACCCAGATACGTATCGCCCGACACGTATATCTCTTCGCCCACACGCGAGAGCGAGTAGGTCTGCCTTGCCGCAGGGTGCGGCAGCACCACCTCGCATTGCAAGCCGCTTCCGTCTTCGGCAATCTGCATACGCTCCACCCCGCGCGAGGTAAGCGTCCATATACACCCCTGTGCGTCCAACTCGTAGTAGAGTGCCGTTTCCGTAAAGCCATTCAGATGCCGTAGTTTCCAACCGGTGGCGGTCTGTTGCAACATTCCGAAACCGACATACGTCCCCACAATGGCATATTGCTCATTACGCATTACGCTTTGCGCATTACGCATTGCCCTGACGCTCCACACCCCGTCGGCGGTCTCTATCGGAAGGAAGCGGTCTCCCCGCACCTCAAACAAACCGCGGTTGTGGCAGCAAAGCAGTCTGCCGCTCCATTCCGAGACGCTCCATACCTGCCCCAGCGAGCCTTCCACAAGCGTCAACAGGTCCTCCCGCAGGCAATACAGACCTTGGTTGGTACCGAGATACAACGCACCGCCGTATTCGCAGGCAGTGTAGCCCGAACCGTAGTCTATCCGGGTATTGTTCAGCCGCTCTATAGGCAACATCAGTTGCACGCAGTCGATACCTTTGTCCAAGCCCACCCACAGATTGTCCTGCCTGTCAAAAAGCAGGCTCAGTACCGTGTTGTTTTGCAGTCCGTTCTCGCCGGTCAGATACTGCGGTGATTGTCCTTTCAGGTCTGTCAGCACAACGCCGTTCCTGACCGTTCCGAATGCCATATACCGTTCATTCACAGCCATAGTATATAACTGGTTGTCAATGATATATCTGTCTGCTGCGGTATGGAACCGCCGCACCGTCTCGCCGTCGTACAGATACACGCCCTTGAAATCGGTGGCTATCAGTACTCCGTTGTCCGCATACGGCAACAGGGCGCATACTACAGAGCCCCGCAAGGCTTCCGAGCCGCGCAAAGCGTGCAGACGGTTCGCACTCAGCACATAGACATCACGCGCCGTTGCCACAAAAAACTCATCGCCCGCCAGCAATGACGTGCGTATCACGTCGCCCGGGTCTATCACCTCCACATGATCATTCTCCGAGAATAGAAAAATATAGTTGCGGGTCTGCACATAGAGCCGCCCTTCGCGCCAAAAGATCTTCCACACTTCTCCGAAATGCCGGTAGCGTACAGGGATATGCTCCACTAAGGAGTAGTACTCCAGTGTGCCATACGCATTGGGACGGAACACACCAAACTCGTCCGTTCCACCGACATAGACAGTCCCAGCCGTATCCGTGGCAACGGCACGCACCACCGTACCATTGCCTATGCCATACAGTCTCCAGCGGCTACCGTCATACTCCAGCATCCCATAGTTGTTTGCCGCATAAATCCAACCGTTCTGCTGCTGTAGCAATGCCCAGTTCTGCGTACCCGCCTCATAGTCGTCGGGCGTAAAAGTACGCACCAACGGCACCCACTCGGCAAACGCCGAAAGGGTGCACAGCAATGCTACTATCATCATTACCGCCAACCGACCAGAGAAAACTGAAAAACGTGTATTGCCCATGGCATATCTTGTATTCGGTTGCAAAGTTACAAAAAAAAATGTAAATATGCAAACAATGCACTGAACAAGAAAATAGGAATGCAAAAAAGAGACTGTCTATGCTTGTCAGACAGTCTCCTTTGTATTATCTCAGAATAGATAGTGCTGTTATGTTTCTATAATCAATCTTTTTTCAGAAACCCAAAGAGACTTTTTTTCTTGGGTTCGTCTGTAGCCGATGCTTCTGCAGTTTCTGCCTCGTTAGTAGCATCAGCGTTCTCCGGTGTCCATTCGGAACGTTCCTCAATAGTGCCTAGTTGATCCTGTACGTAGTTGATCACGTCTTGCAACCCCTCTGTAAAGTGGGCAAAATCTTCTTTATAAAGGAACAATTTATGCTTCTCAAACTGGGGTACTTCCGTCTCGCCTGCTGCTTTTTTCTTGCTCTCCGTAATACACAGGTACAAATCCTCGTTACGCGCTTTGCGTACATCCAAATAGTAAATGCGCTTTCCTGCCTTCACCGAACGGGAGTAAACAATCTCCGGTTCTTTTCTGTCTTCAAATCTACGATTTTCCATCTCTAAGTTATTTGTGTTGAAATTAACAGCCGCAAAATTACTGCTTTTTTTGCATAGTACAAAATTTTTGTGTAATTTTGCACATAATTTGTGCGGTGCATCGCACAAGTGCAAAAAAGCACGAGAAAAACAGATTGTGAACGTAATACTGACAGAATGATAAACAGAACAATGGTGCGAACCCGCGTCGTGCAAACGCTATTCGCTTTCTACCAAGATGGGGATAAAACCTCGCTGACTGCACAAAACGAGTTGAGAAAAAGTTTCGACAGTACCTACGATCTGTATATGCTCCTGTTGGACTTTGTAAACGAACTGACTTCGTATGCGGAGGGTCAGATTGCGCAGGCTGAAGCCCGGGCTAAAGTGCTGCATTCCGACTATGTTGCCAACCGTCGCTTTGTAAAGAACCGCTTTGCGCATCAGATTTTTGAGAACCATGCGCTTCGCAACCATTTGGATAATTATCATTTGGATTGGAATGCGGGGATGAATGCCACGATGGCAATTCATAAGCAACTATTGGACAGTCAATTCTACAAAGACTATATGTCGGCAGAGACCTGCACTTACGATGACGATAAGAAAATCTGGCGCAAGATTTTCGAGACGCTTGTTCCCGAGAACGAAGTGATGCTCGAGGCATTGGACGAGATGGAGGTGGTGCTTGACCGTTCCAACTGGACGACCGACCTCAATGTGGTACTCAGTTATATAATAAAGACGCTCAAACGTTTCAAAGAGGATGCCACACCCGGACAGGAACTCTTGCAGGAGTTTGACAGCAATGAGGAGGAATCCTTTGCCAAACAACTGCTCGGCTATGCTATACAGGGGCATCAGGAGTATGAGAACCTGATTAACTCGCACCTGAAGAACTGGGATGCCGACCGTATTGCTTATATGGACAGAATTATTCTTGAGGTGGCATTGGCGGAGATACTGAATTTTCCGAACATTGCTTTGGAGGTATCGTTCAATGAGTACATTGAGTTGGGCAAGGAGTACTCGGGTGAGAAAAGTTACATCTTTATCAACGGCATCTTAAACGAGATTCTGCGTGAGATGAAACAGGATAATACCTTGGTAAAGGCGGTTACATTGAAATAGGAAAACTCCGATTTTTCCCAACCCCCTTCAAGAGGGGGCTTGAATAATTGAAATAATAACTAAATAATAATGAATATGCTTAATTTGATTATGTTGCAAACAGAAACGGCTGCTAATCAGGGAGCCGCCGGATGGTCTTTCTGGGTGATGATGATTCTGGTCTTTGTGGTGATGTATTTCTTTATGATACGTCCTCAGACCAAGAAACAGAAAGAGTTGCAGAAACAGCGTGAGGCAATGAAAAAAGGCGACAAGGTAGTTACGGCAGGCGGTATCTATGGTGAGATCAAGGAGGTTCAGGAGAACGCTTTTATCATCACTATTGCCAAGGACGTAACCATCAAAGTGTCGAAGGACAGCGTGTTTGCTGATGCTTCTGATGCGCAGACTGCGCCGAAAGACGAGAAAAAGTAAGTTGTGGAACGTTATGTGGAACGTTAATTAACGTGTAATTATACGTTTAGTGTGTATGGGCAAGGAAGTGCTGAAACGGGTAAAGGACAGGTGTATCACCCTAATGAATGAAACGCATTGGGGCGATATACTTACGTTCTTGTTCTTTGTCCTTCTGGCAACTGCCCTTTGGTACGGACACGCTTTGCAATCGGTACGCAATGCCACAATACCCGTTATAGTCTCCTATACCGGTATTCCCGATAATGTGGGAATAGAGAAAAATCATTTGCCGGACACGCTGCTTGTGGATGTGCGTGATGCCGGCTATCGTCTGCATACCTATCGAAAGGAACGCCCGCAACTGACTATTGACCTGAGCAATCAGATCCGTGACGACAAGGGTACCATACGTATCTCGTCCGATGTACTGCGCCGCAGCATAACGGATATATTGCAGGGTACCAGTAAGTTACAATCTGTTACACCCGAGCAGGTTGTATGCAACTATTACAGGCAGGAGGAGCATTTACTCCCTATTGAGTGGGATGGCAGTGTGCAACCGGCAACGGAGTACTATGTAACAGGCGAACCGAAACTATCGCCTGAGTATGTGAAAGTGTACGGGCGAAAAGATTTACTTGATACCATTCGTGTGATACACACCGAGTTAGTGGCGTTGAGCGAACTGAAAGATACCATGGTGGTGCGTGTGGCGTTGTTGGCACCTAAAGGTGTGCGGCTTGGGAAAGATAGTGTCTCTCTAACCGTGGTTACCGAGCGTTTTACGGAAAAAGCGTTTGTAGTACCTATCTCTGTACAGAACGTACCGGAGGGGGAGTTCGTGCGTCTGTTCCCGCAAGAAACAGAGGTTACTGTGCAGGTTGGAATGAGCCGTTTCGGCGATGTAAATGCCGAAGACGTGGTGGCGCAGTGCGAGTATCCAACCGATAGCGCAGAGACATTGGAGGTGGAGGTGAAATATACTAGTCCCTACATATTGAGCGCACGCGCGTACCCAAATGAAGTGGAATTTATAGTTGAACGATAGTTATGGAACGTTAATTCTCGTGTAATGAGTCGTTAATACTCCTTTTGTTAAACATTAATTACTACGAATTATCCATTAATCCCTTTGAAAATCAGAAGCGTATGAGAAAGATACAGATGGTAGATTTGCAGACGCAGTATCAGCATATCAAGGCGGATATTGATCGTGGCATACAGGAGGTGATTGATAGTGCAGCGTTTGTCAAAGGGCAAAAAGTAACTGATTTCCAGACACATTTAGAGACCTATACCGGTGCCAAGCACGTGATAACCGTGGGTAACGGTACCGATGCTTTGCAGATTGCCCTGATGGGTCTCGGTTTGCAGAGGGGCGACGAAGTCATTACTCCTACATTCACGTTTATTGCCACTGCCGAGGTGGTGGCACTGCTTGGACTCACACCTGTTGTAGTGGACGTAGATTGGAATACGATGAATATGCCTGCTGATGCTGTCCGCAGGGCGATTACGCCCCGCACAAAAGCCATCGCACCGGTGCATTTGTTCGGGCAATGTGCGAATATGGAGGAGATTATGACGATTGCCCGCGAGCATCATCTCTTTGTGATAGAGGACGCTTGTCAGGCTATCGGGGCAAAATACACCTTTGCCGACGGCACCACCAAACAGGCGGGGACGATAGGCGATATCGGTTGCACCAGTTTCTTCCCATCGAAAAATCTCGGTTGCTATGGCGATGGCGGTGCTATCTTTACCGACAACGACGAACTGGCAGCCCGTATGCGTGCTATTGCCAATCATGGTATGGTCGTACGCTACCACCACGATATGATAGGTGTCAATTCGCGTTTGGATAGTATTCAGGCTGCGGTCTTGGACGCCAAACTGCCCCATTTGGACGAGTATATCGCTTCACGCCAACGCGCGGCGGCGTACTACGACCAAGCATTTGCGGGTAACGAACATATCCTCATTCCGGGGCATGAACTGCACTCCACTCACGTCTATCACCAATATACACTGCGTTTGCAGGGCGTGGACAGGAACGCGGTACGCGATGGATTGCAAGCCACTGGCATACCGGCAATGATCTATTATCCCGTGCCGTTGCACCTGCAAAAGGCGTACCAAGACCCGCGCTACAAAGCAGGCGATTTCCCTGTGGCAGAGCGGCTTGCATCCTGTGTGCTGTCGCTACCTATGCACACCGAATTAGACGACGAACAACTCGAATATATCACATCTAACGTACTTGCGTTGGTGAATAAATAATTAGGCATATTTTGTCCGCCGAAGGCGAATAAGATTTATGGCAATCTATGACCTGCGTTGTAAAAATTTATTTGGATTTCTTGCCCATAAGGGCAAAGGTGTCTTTTATGTCTCACGTTAAATAAAAACTCGGACTATGCAATCAGCCTCCTTAACCCAACAACAGAAACTCCAGACCAAACTGTCGCCTACCCAGATACAGGTGATACGTATGTTGGAGTTGCCCTCCGTGGAACTGCCACAGCGTATCAACGAAGAGTTACAGGAGAACCCTGCGCTGGAAGAAGGAGGTGAGCAGGTTACCACTACCGACGACTACAATGCAGAGGATTATGGCGAACAAGAGAATGATTATCAGCAAGATAGTGATAACGAGGATGGAGGAGACCCGTTGCAGAACGAGGACTTCAACTACGACCAGTATGTCAACGATGACGAGACACCTGAGTATATGCTCCATGCCAACAACGGTTCGGCGGACAACGAGACAACGCGAGACATTCCTTTTTCGGGCGGCACTAGTTTTATCGACGAACTGAAATCGCAAATTTATCTCACCAAGATGACAAAGCCCCAGCGGCATATTGCCAAGTGGGTACTCGGCAATATAGACGACGACGGCTATCTGCGCCGCACGGTGGAGCAGTTGGTCGATGACCTGAGTTTTCAGGAGAACCTGACGGTCAGCGACGAGGAGATGGCGGATATCGTGAACCAGATCAAGCAATTCGACCCCCCCGGAGTGGCAGCCGCCAATTTGCAAGAGTGCCTGCTCACTCAGTTGCACCGCAAGCCGCAGACACCCGCTATCGAACTGGCAACCAAGATATTGGAGAACCATTTTGACGCTTTTTCGAGGCATCATTTCGACAAGGTGATGCAGCGTCTCGGTGTAAGCGAACCGCAGTTCAAGGAGGCGGTGAACGAAATATTGCGCCTTAATCAGAAGCCAGCCAATGCCTTTTCGGGTACGGCATATGATACCCAGCGCACCACCATCATTCCCGATTTCTACATCGAGAACCGCGATGGTGAACTGATTCTGACCCTCAACACAGGCGACATCCCCGAACTGCACGTGAGCCGTGAGTACAGCAATATGCTCGACCGGTATTCCAAAGGCAAACAGACCGCAGAAACAAAAGAGGCAATGCGTTTTATCCGCAACAAACTGGACTCTGCGCGGTGGTTTATCGATGCCATCCGCCAGCGTAACGAGACGCTTACTCGCACGATGACGGCAATTATGCAGTTCCAGCACGATTTCTTCATCGAGGGGGACGAGACTGCACTCAAACCGATGATTTTGCAAGATATTGCCGACCGTACGGGTTACGATGTGAGTACCATCTCGCGTGTAAGTAACAGCAAGTATGTGCAGACCCAGTTCGGCATCTATCCGCTCAAATACTTCTTCTCCGAGTCTATGACCAACACCAAGGGCGAAGAAGTCTCTACGCGCGAAATTAAGCATATATTGCAGGAAATCATCGACAAAGAGGATAAGAAAGAACCACTCAACGACGATCGTCTGGTGGAGATGTTGGGGGAACACGGCTACAAAATCGCCCGTCGCACCATAGCCAAATACAGGGAACAACTCGGTATTCCGGTGGCTCGCTTGCGCCGCTCTGTGATACAATGAAACAATTGCTGACCATATTATCCAAAGGGGTGAGTATCTTGCTCTATCCGTTGTTTATTCCTACCTACGGAATGGCGTTTTTCTGTGCCGCTTTCTCGGTGCTGTTCCTGCCATTGCCTGCCGTCTATTGGTGGGTGAGCATTGTAGGGACGCTGTTGCTGACCTGTATCATTCCGCTGACTGCCATCCTGCTACTCATACGCCGAGGCAGCGTGAACGATCTTTATATCGTTCAATCCGCCCAACGTACCACTCCTTATATATACACAGTCTGCTGTTTTGCCTTTTGGTGCTATTTCCTTTTTAGTACTCTCAAGATGCCGACCTACCTTTTGCTAACCGCTGTCGGTGCTACCGTGGCACTTATTTTGGTTACGATTATCAATCGTTGGTGGAAAATATCAGCGCATTTGAGCAGTCTCGGTGGACTGATAGGCGGGGTGATGAGTTTCTGTCTATGTACGGGTATAATGCCGTCTATATGGTTGGTAGTCTGTGTGTTTGTCGTGGCGTTGCTCTTGATGTATGCCCGTCTGTATCTTGATGCGCACACTTCCTTGCAGGTCGTTTGTGGCTTGCTGCTCGGACTGCTGATGACGTTCCTCCCTAATCTGATTTACTGCTATGCGCAATAGGTTTTCGTTGTTGGTGACAGCCGTTCTGTTGGCTGTTTCTGCCTTTGCGGGGCAGTATCTGAGTGAGCAGTCGCGCATTTCGTTGCTCACTTGCGCTCCGGGTAGTGAACTCTATTCTCGTTACGGACATACCGCTCTACGCGTGCAAGACCCTGACAACCAGTTGGATGTGGTATTTAACTATGGTATATTCGATTTTAATACCGACCATTTCTATTGGAAGTTTATGCGTGGTGAAACTTACTACCAACTCGGTATCGAGTCTGCCAATGCCTTCTTCTTCGGCTATGCCTACAATGGGCGCCCTGTCTATGAGCAAGTTCTGAATCTGACATTAGCACAACGCCAGTCGCTTTTCGAGGCTTTGGTGGTCAATTATGAGCCGCAGAACCGCTATTATCTTTATAATTTTGTGTTCGACAATTGTGCCACACGCCCCTATCAACTGATCAAACGGACACTCGGAGACAGTATCATCTCTACCTATACGGGCGCAGAGGGGCAGACTTATCGCAATTTTCTGCGTCATTACACCCGCCCTGCCTCGTGGGCAAACTTCGGTATAAATCTTCTGTTCGGCAAGCGTGCCGACCAACCGATGCATGGCGAGCAACGCCTTTTCCTACCCGAAGAACTGATGTTTTTCCTGTCGGAAGCCCGCTTGCCGGACGGCACACCCGTTGTGTCTGACGAAGATATTCACCCCTTTGAGATACAGCCCGTACCATGGTATGCTACATGGTATCTCGGTATAGTCATTTTGGCCATAGCATTGGTTGCAATCAGTATCTGGGATAGACATCGCGGCAAATTGTCGTGGTGGGTCGAGATTGCGATGGGCATCGTCTATCTCGCCCTGCTGCTTATTGTTGGTTTCCTTACTTTCTTTTCTATTCATCCGTTAGTCGGGTTCGGCTGGCGGCTGCTTATTATCCCTGCTATTCATCTATGCGCACGACTCATCTATATCATACGTTAATCGCTATTCTCTTTCCTTGTCTGCTTGCGGCGGCTCCCCGTTTGACAGTGGTGGCTGTCGTGGACGGGATGACGGAGCAGAACCTCGCTTTGCTCCGCCCATATTGGGCAAAAGGCGGTTTGCGAACACTTAGCGAAGAGGCATTCCAAACGTCCGTTTCGTTCCCCCACCTCGTCTATGGTGGCAACGAGACTACAGCCACCTATATGACCGGCACCACACCTATGGAGCACGGCTATGCTATGGACCGCTACTACTCGCGTCGCGACCGCATGCCGCATATCTTGTTGGAAGATAGTCAGGTACAGGGCATCGGAACATCACTCCAACTCTCGCCGCGTGCTTTGATCTCGCCTACCATCACCGACGAGATGCGTATGCTGCACGGCGTACAATCAAAGATTTATGCTATCGGTATCAATCCCGAAACTACTGTCCTTTTGGCGGGGCATGCTGCAAATGCTTGCTGCTGGATAGACACCGTTGAACAGCATTGGGCAACGTCCTCTTTCTATCCCGAAGGACTGCCGTCAGCGGCGGATCAGCAGAATGTCAACGGGCGTTTTGGCGAATTGGCAGCACGCTGGTGGACACCGCGAATGGATATACCTATGTATATGTATCCAACTGATACCGAGCGTAAAAAGTCTTTCTCTTATCTCTCAAAAGATATCCTCCGTCAGTCGCCTGTGGCAAATACACTGGTCATCGAGTTGGCACTTGCCTTGCAGAAAACCGAGCAACTCGGTACCGACCTCACACCCGACTTGCTGATGCTCGAACTCAATACCATTACGCCCAAGGCCGTTTCTGACCAAATCCATTCCGCCGAACAGGAGGATATGTACCTGTGGCTCAATCAGGATCTGGGCTATCTGATGGAGCAACTCGACAAGCGCATCGGGCACGACAACTACGAGATTCTTCTCGTCGGCCGCCCTGTCCTCGGTACAAGCAAAGAGGTTATGCAGTCAGCGCAACTGCCTGTGCAGCAGTTTAATGTGGATCAGGCGGCTGCCCTTACAAGCACCTATCTGATGGCAATCTATGGGCATGAACGCTGGGTGGACGGAGGTTTTGGAAACTCTATCTACCTCAATCGCACCCTTATCGAGCAGAAACGCCTCTCCTTGGAGACTATCCAGCGCCAGGTGGCTAATTTCCTGATGGATTTCGAGGGCGTGCAACTCGCTTTCCCGCAGGCGGAGGTGCTGACCAACCCCGTCTATATGCAGTCGCTCAACAAACGTTGCGTCGGTGATGTCTATTTCACGCTCCAACCCGGTTGGCAACTGATGGCTAACGAAAACACCACCATTGATTATATCATTGATTCGCAGCCTGTGGCACCGCTTTTGTTGTGGTCAGGCAGCCTGCGGGCTATGCCTACAGGCAAATTGTCCGCCACCGATGTCAAAGGGTTAATCAGTTACTGATTTGTTATAGGATTGTTATAGGATAGTTATAGGATAGTTATAGGATAGAATACGCCATACTCCCTGTTCTTTCCATGATGTTACCCCATAGTTGTACCTGTTTAATTCATAATTCATAATTGAAAAGTCAGGAGGACAGACCGAAAATGCAGAACCGCTCTGTATGTTAATTGTTAATTATTAATTGTTAATTGAAATATGCTTTTTTACGAAATCAAAGTGAACTATCAGCGCCAGACGGGCGAGGATAATCCGAAAAATGTGAAAGAAACCTACCTCGTCGAGGGACTCAACTGTGCCGATGTCGAGAACCGCTTGATGGAGGACATCAAACCGCTTGTTTTCGGCGATTGCGAAACACCGAGTTGCAAGAAAGTGCAACTGTACGATATGATCGAAGACCCCGAGGGCGACCGCTGGTTCAAAGCCCGTGTCGAGATGATTACCGTAGAAGATGACGGCAAAGAGAAACGCAAAGCCGTCAGCATTCTCGTACACGCCACCACCATTGATGTGGCACTGGGCAACCTCCGCAAATGCCTCGAGACGCTCGATTGTGAGATCGTCTCTATCGCCCGTTCACCTATTCTCGAGGTCTATCGCGCCGTAAACTGATATTCACGGGGACGCGGGCGCCTCGCCCGCGGTGTTATAAATATAGTCTATGTCAATTGCTCAAAATATCGCTGCTGTCCGTGCCAACATTCCTGCGGGCGTGACATTGCTGTGTGTCAGTAAGTTCCACCCCGTGGAGATGATTGCCGAGGCGTATGCGGCGGGGGAACGCGATTTCGGCGAGAGCCATGTGCAGGAACTCGTCAAGAAGCACGACCTCTTGCCCAATGACATTCGCTGGCACATGATCGGACATTTGCAAACCAACAAAGTGCGGGCAATCGTGCCATTCATTTGGCTCATCCATAGTGTGGATAGCCTTCATCTCTTGGAGACCATCCAACGTGAGGCGGCACGTATCAACAGGGTAGTCAACGTCCTGCTTGAGGTACACGTTGCCCGTGAGGAAACCAAGAGTGGTTTCTCGCCTGCCGAGTTGCAAAATCTGTTGGATAGCGGAGTGCTTTCCAAAATGCCAAACGTGCACGTCAAGGGTATTATGGGTATGGCTACCAACACCGACGATACAGCGGAGATACAACGCTGTTTCGATGCCTTGTCGGCTATCTACCGCGCCCACCCCGAGTGGAACACCCTCAGTATGGGTATGAGCGAGGATTATCTCCAAGCCATCGCCTCGGGTAGCACTCTTGTGCGTATCGGCAGTGCCATCTTCGGTGAAAGACAGTATTAAAAATCCTAGAATATCTAGAATATCTAGAATATCTAGAATGTCTAGAATGTCTAGAATATCTAGAATATCTAGAATGTCTAGAATATCTAGAATGTCTAGAATGTCTAGAATGTCTAGAATATCTAGAATATCTAGAAATTTCTAGTTCTTCTATAAAAAAAATCTTACCAAGCAAATGAAACAAGGTTTCTTTTTCGATATGGACGGTGTCCTCTTCGATAGTATGCCCAACCACGCCGCTGCGTGGGAAGAGGTAATGTCAAAGCACGGACTGCCTTTTACGGCAGAAGACTGCTACATCAACGAGGGGCGTACCGGGCAGGACGTCATCCACGAAGCCATACTCAAATATGAACACCGTGATGCATCCGATGAGGAGATCTGGTCTATCTATCACGAGAAGTCGGCGGCTTTCCAACGCCGCGGCGGGGCGAAACCCATGCGCGGTGTGAAAGATGTATTGGATTATCTCAAGGCGCAAGGCGCACAGATTTGGATTGTTACGGGATCCGGGCAAAAGAGCCTCTTTGATAATATAGATTCCAATTTCCCAGGTATCTTCTCGCGCGAGCGGATGATCACCGCTTTCGATGTAACCCATGGCAAGCCCAATCCGGAGCCGTACCTCAAAGCGTGGGAGCGCAGCGGTCTTCCGAAAGACCAATGCTGCGTCATCGAAAATGCCCCTCTCGGTGTCCGTGCGGGCAAGGCGGCGGGCTTGTACACCATTGCGGTAAACACCGGACCGCTTGCCGACTCCCTCCTGCGCAATGAGGGTGCCGATCAAGTATTTCCCGATATGGCAACCCTTCTGGCATTCTTAAAATCGAATAACCATTAAATAAAAAACAATATGAAACGCTCTCTTTTTCTGTTGGCTCTCTTTGCTGCCGTTACACTCTCGGCAGAGGAATATCGTGGTACGTTTGTCGTCTTCCCCGATGCTAAACCGCAAGGTGCGCAGTATAAGCCCCAAATGGCTGTCGCACAAGAGAATGTGGGGACCAATACGGTATCGTATCTCGTGCTAAAACTCACCGGTTCTACCGACTACAACACGTTTGACAACACCTCGCGTATCCTGATACGTTTCTCGGACGGTACCAAGATGACCCTCCACCGTGTGGCGGACGACCAAGTGCAGCAGGAGAAAAGCAATAATGTCGTCAATGGGGCAACGCTCTTCTACTACCGTACCTATACCCGCTACCAACTCCCCGAGGAATTCATTTCCAAAGTGCAGCAGGGCATCGGTATTGTCAAGGTGCGCGTTGTCTTGTCCGAAGGCAATGCCCGCGATTATGACATCGCTCCCGCTTATATGCCCAAGATGACGGAACGCCTCCGGAAGTCTTGTGAAGATGCAGTCAATGCGTCAACCAAAGCACAAACAGCCCTCTCTGACGACGATTTCTGATTTTTATTTGGTAGTCTCCTGTTTTTTTTGTACCTTTGCCCCGCATTTATGCAAAAAAGAACATTACGCATTGCGAATTACGAATTACGCATTGAATAAGTGTTAGGAATAATCATCAACCCAAAATCCGGCAAACGAGCCTTTCGTGCGCAGCGAATATACCTTTGGAAACTCCTGCGCCGGCGTCATGAGCCTTTTACGTACCGTGTAACCAAATATGCGGGGCATGCTATCGAGTTAGGTCGTGAGTTGGTGGAGAAAGGCTACGATGAGATACTTGTTTTGGGCGGTGATGGTACCCTCTCCGAGACAATCAATGGAATTATGCGTGCCAATATCTCCGATGAGCAGCGGCGCAAGGTCTGCTTCGGATTGATGCCGCGAGGCACGGGCAACGACTGGGGGCGTTTTTGGGGGCTGAACAAAGACTATAAAAAAGCGTTGGACCGTTTCTTTAGCGGCAAGTGCCAACCTTTGGATGTAGGTTGTCTTACCTATTGGCGCAACGGCATTGAGCACCACCGTTATTTCATTAACTCTGTCGGCTTTGGCGTTGATCCGCTCTGTTGTGAACTGGCGGCTACTTTCAAGTACTATATAGGAAGCCATCACGTCAATTATTTCTTTGCTCTTTTGGCGGCTCTCTGTGTGCAGAAACCTTTTAGAGTGCAGTTGGTGGTGGATGGCAAGACCATTGTCAGCGATCTGCTGTTCACTATGAATATCGGAAACGGTCCCTATTCAGGCGGTGGCATTCGTCAGAACCCGGATGCAGACCCACGAGATGGAGTGTTCCACGCTATATTTGTCAAGAAACCCACTTTCAAACAGGTGATGCAGGCGATACCCAAACTATTCAACGGACATCTGACCGACCTGCCTTTTATCCACTCTTTCACGGGGCAGGATATACAAATCATCACCCGAAAGCACGTGATGTTTGAGGCGGATGGTATCCTCGAAAATATTATGGGCCCCTGCGAAGTCCACTGTCTCCACAACGCTATGCAGATGCGTGTCTGATTTCACTGTCCTATACAAAAAAACGCTCTTTGAATTGCTATTCAGAGAGCGTTTTTTGTATAAGTATCGTAAAAAATGGATATGCTCGAACATTAACGCCTAATTAACGGTCATTAACGGAGTCCCACATTATTTCCGCTTTGGGTTACGCGGAAACCAGCCTTTCTCCACCCGTTTCTTTTGCTCAAAGAGTTCAAGTATCGACCAGTAGCACGAGAATGCAAACACACCAAGCATTGCCGACAGATAGGTGGTCTCTACAAACAGCGAACTTACAGCCGCCAATGTCCCTACCGCTGCAAATACCCACCAGCACCGTGTGCCTATGTAGTATTCCGCTTTTATTACGATGGGGTGAAACATTCCGATGCATACGAATGCCGCCAACCCGAGGATGATTCCTTCAAAATTCATTTATGTGTCTCTATTAGCGTACAAAATTACACAAAAAATGCGATGTACGCAACTGCCACTTGCTCTTTCCCTACAAATAGGGAGTTCCTGCGTTCCTACATTGTCCACTCGCCCGTGCGCATAAAGTGCGCAAAGTCGTCCATAAATTTTGTCCTCAGCGGACGTATCTCGTCCAAGGTAACATCGCCCATTATCCACGAACCTATCCAGTATTCCTCCGTGCCGTCCAATAGCAGCGGCAGTTCGGCGCAGTGTGCCGCTTTCAGTTCCGACCCGCGCGGCTCCCACGTATAGAGGTGGTATTGTGCCTCCACACCCTGTTTTTTCAGATAGCGTGTGTAGCGTTTGGCGGGAGCGGTGAATACATAACTCGTTACCATCGACCATAGCGGCTTCGGACCGAACATACTGCCATCGTCTTTCTGTGCGCATATCACCACCTGTTTCGGCCAGTTTACTTTGTCGCCGTAGCACGGCATCTGCGGAAGCCCCGTCGGAGAGAAAGGGAGAGAGTGCCAGGCTGCACGGTGGGTATGCATATAGTGCAACTGCGCTGCCAACAGCGTATCTGCGCTGCACGTCCAAGGGTCTTGCTCGCCCAAGTAGGTACGTACAAACTTTGTTCGCTGCTTGCCAAGACATTTCGAGGTCGTCAGCCCCATCGGGGCCGAGAATACCACGGCACGGTGGATTGGCACACGCGCTGTGTCAGCCAAGCAATAAACCACGCTCTGTGCGCCTGCCGACTGACCGGCAAGGGTGATATTATCCGCATCGCCGCCAAAACGACCGATATTGTCGTACACCCAGCGTAGAGCTGTCAGTTGGTCTTGCAACCCCAGATTGACCGATGCCGAATCGGGTTGGTACAGATAACCGAATATGCCCAAACGGTAGGTCACCGTTACCGTAACCACCTGCTCGCGTAGCGCAAACTCTGCCAACTGGGTCGGTATGCGTTCCCCGCCGCCGGCGTAGTAGTTGCCGCCATGGATATAGACCAGTACCGGCAAGTTGGCTTTCGGGGCGGTGTCCAACTGTTTGGGAGAGTTGATGGTCAGCACAAGGCAATCTTCGGTGAGTGGCGACTCGTCGCCTTCTGCCAGTACGATGTTTGCCTCGCTGTATTTCTTGGTGCTGTCGGCGGGTTGAACACGCTGATAGCACGCCACATTGCTGTGGATATAGTCGTCCGCAGGCTCTATGCCGTCTGCCAATACCGGTTGCCGGAAACGCTCTGCATAGGCGTATGGGACACCATGATAGATATACACTTCTGCGCTGTCATTACGCATACGCAGGCAGTGTGCCGGCGTGTCAATATGCAGGACGTCAAAAGAACCGGAGGCGTATATGCTCGGCATTGCGAGACCTGCCATAACCAACAGGAGAATAAGTTTCTGTTTCATAGCCGTTTGCTTTTATGGGTGAGAGGTTGGAACTTGCAAAAATACATACAAAGATAGTGCCATTCTTGCAGGGCTACCGCATCAAAACAATTCCATACACTTTATGCGACATATATCAATGTATAAACAATGTATAAAAGCACCGCATAAAGGGCAATCCTTTCTCCATAATCCATTCTCTGTCTTTTCTCCGTAATCCTTTCTCCATAATTGGTATTATGAGGATAAAAATGGCATATCCTCTCTGTATCTTTATGCTATCAGGTCTATGTGATTCGTATGTGATTCGTATGTGATTCGTATGTGATTCAGCGGTTTTTGCTTGTATTTCAAGCAGTTATGTACACACATTTCTACTACAAACGGACTAACCGGCTCATAAACAACCGGTTACAATGAAAAGTCGGCTATCCGACTCTCATCGGATAGCCGACTTTTCATTTACGCATTATGCATTGACTTACATTCCGGGCGGAGGACCCATCGGGGGCATACCGCCACGCGGGGGAGTACCTTTGCCACCTTTACCGCCTTTGTCGTTCTCTATCATCTCCTGAATATGTCCGCCCATACCCGAGGCTTTCAGTTTGCCCATCTTGTTAAGTTTGTAAGTGAAGGTGAGCATAAAATAGGTGGGCAGGGTGTTGTATTTGGCGTAACTGACATAGTTCTCACCCACCACTTGCGCGATATTCTTCTTCTGGTGCAGAATATCATACACCTCGAGCGAAAGCGTGGCATTCGACCACGTTTTGTCAATAGACGCATTCCATATAATCTCGTTCACATCGGTCAAGCCCGTGTAACCGTAGCGGGCGGTATAACCGCAGTCGGTGGAGATATTCCACGACTTGGGTAAATGGAACTCCAAATCACCCGTTACGCCCCAGTTGAACACGTTGCTCACGCTGTTCTGCGTCAGGTTGTTCTGCGTGCGGCTGTAGGTGCCGTTGGCACGCAGACCTATATCCACGATGTCGTGCGTAAACCGCAGACCGATGTCTTCGTTCACCTGCAGGTTGCCAGTCAGCGAGCGGTCGCCCAAAATCATATTCCCCTCCTCTATCATACGGGCAATCGCGTCGGCTTTCTGCTCTTTGAGAATATATGCCACACGCTGGTTGTAACTGACGGCGGTGCGGGTATTGAACTGCAACATCTTGTTGGCAAAAGGCGTGTTGTACATAAAGTCCGCCCCGATATTCCACGGCAGCACATCGGCATTGACCGTCTGCTGGTAGAGTTTGCCCGTCTCGTCATAGATGGAGTTGTTCACAAGGGCATCTTTGGTCATCGTGGCACGTATGCCCGTCATAATGCTTGAGAACTTGTCCTGGTTGAAGCGCGAGTACATTGCCATCAGGTTATGGTTGAAAGCGGGTTGCAAACCGAGGTTACCCACCGTCTCGTTCATAGCGTCCGAGTTGTTGCGCACAGGCTCCATTTGAGTAATCGTCGGCTGGCTGACCGTACCGCGGTAGCGGATACGCGCAAACTCTTTCTTGCCGAACTTGTACTTGAAATTGACCGTCGGCGACCAGTTCCACACATTAATCAGTGTGTCCTGATGCAATACCTGCCCATAGTAGGTGGTAGTATGTGTCTGCGACGCCAGCACCCGCGCACCCACTGTCAGGTCGCTGTTTTTCGTCACCCAACGGTAGTTCAGTTCCAACTGCTCCGAGTAGAAACGGTTGCTCAGTTGGTTGCTATACACCGAGTCATATTCATACGTCTCGGTCTCCGTATCAAACGAATACTGGTCTTTCACCGAGTTACGGTTCCGCCCCGAGAACTGCGCCGCTATCTCAAGCAGATGGTTGCGCTGATAAATCGGTTCCACATACGATACTTTCAGACTGTAACTCAAATTATCATTCTTCTTGTTGGTATATTGGTTCACTGTGGCACCATTCGTCAGATTGTCAAAAGCATAAGTACTATCAAAACCCGTCGTGTTGCCATAGTTTACTTTTCCCACAAGGGTCAACGCCCGCCCGGGGTGCAGAAACTTATGGTTGTAGGTCAGTTTCACCCCACCACTGATCTCGCGGGTCGAGTCCAATTGGGTCTGGTAACCGTCGTTGATGAGACTGTCTTCGCGGTGGTAAGTATATTGCTCGTTGCTCAGGTCTCTCTGCCCCGTGTAAGAAAGGGTCGGCTGGATAAGCAGTTTATTGAGCGAGTCGATTTGGTACTGCAGTTCGAGCCGCACATTCACATCCCACACCCGCGACTGCTTGGTCAGCGAGTCGCCGTTGAGATACGTATAATCGCCTGCATACGACTCTTTCTGCGTCTCGGCAAGCGTGTAGTTGTTCGAGTGGTTGATTGCCGCATCACCGCCAAAGAGCAGACTGGTCTGCCCATCTTTTTTCTTGATGCGGTCATTGAAATCGATGTTGGTATTCACCCCTATATTCTCGCTGCGGGTGATACCCGAGTTGGCATCCATACCGAAGCCGCCCCGCCCGCGCCCCATACGCACCTCGTTGGTGTTGTTTGCGCTACCGATGATGGTCGTCTGGCTCTCGCCTAGCAGGATATTGGTAAATAGGTTGGCATTGTAGCGGAAATCGTCCTCGAAGAAATGCCGTGCCAACTCACCCGATGTAGTCCCGTATGCGGGGTCGCCATAGTTGAACCAACCACCGTTCTCCGTAACCATATCTGCGCCGAGCGAACCTGTATATTTGCCGAATACACCGCGTTTGCGGTCTTGCTTGAGGGTCAGGTTGATGATATGTTCCGTATCGTCGTCCTCAAAACCGGTCATCTTCGCCACGTCCGATTTCTCGTCTATCACCTGTATTTTCTCTATCATCTCGGCGGGGATGTTCTTCGTTGCCGACTGCACATCGCTGCCAAAGAATTTCTTGCCGTCGATGCGCACTGCCGTAATGCTCTCGCCGTTCACGGTTACATTGCCTTGCCGGTCAACCGTTACGCCGTTCATTTTCTTTAGCAGATCCTCCACCATCGCATTCTCGCCCACTTTGTAAGCCGAAGTGTTGTATTCTATGGTGTCGCCTTTGACGGTCATCTCCGCCGCATGCCCTTGTACACTCACCTCCTGCAGTGCCAACACGTCCTCTTGCAGGCGCACCGTCTTTATAGTCAGCACATTGTCTTTTGCCGTCCGCACCGACACGTTTACGTTCAACGCCTGCTCCTTGTACCCGATATTGGATATATAGAGTTTGTACTGCCCTGCAGCAATACCCCGTAGCGTGTATTGCCCTTCATCATCGGTCTGCGCCCCCTGCACCAATGCAGAGTCCGCACCGCTGTATCGAAAAAGGCGTATCGTACTCATTTCCAGCGCACTGCCGTCCGTATTACTCACCACCTTGCCGACTATTTCATAGTGTACATTCTCCGCCTGCGCAAGCCCTATACCTGCCCACAAAAAAACGATTATCAGTCCAAAATGTTTCATACTGTCCGCTGTTTTGCAAAACCTGTGCCAAAAATGACAGACAAGATGTCCCTTTGCTGCAAATTTGTCGCAAATACATCTCTTTTTATATTCTATCGTCTGCATTTTGTATAAATTACCGGTTTTTATACAGTTTATGCAACATAAAGAGTGCTAAAGAGTGCATAAAGCATATATACGAACCTATGTCGTTGTCGTGTCGTTGCCGTGTCGTTGTCGTGTCGTTGCCGTGTCGTTGTCGTGTCGTTGCCGTGTCGTTGCCGTAAATTTCGCTTATTTTAATGTTTCAATCTCAAGTGTATCGCCCTACCACATCTTTTATTTTGTGTAATTTTGTGTAAATTTCACATTCCTTTATCAGGGCAACCGCATCAAAATAACAACATCAATAGTATAGAAGAGGATGTCTAATAAGTAAAAAAGAAAGCCTATTCTTCAGAAAAAGACCGCTTTTGACGACGCGAGACGCGTCGTCTCCACACCCAAGAGCATAATAAAACTTTGGTGCCAACTGTATGGTAAACGCCCACTATTCTATACGGAACTTGCTGCATAGGATTATACCATCGGCACGGTAGGATTATACCATCGGCATAGTAGGATTATACCATCGGCACGGTAGGATTATACCATCGGCACGGTAGGATTATATCATCGGCACGGTAGGATTATATCATCGGCACAGATTTTGTAAGATTGTCGGATAGAAACAAAATATATAACTTATGAGAACAAGTACAAAAATCTGGATGTCGCTGGCGGGTGTAGCACTCGTAGCATTAGGTGTGGTGTGCCTCATCAATTCGGGTGCCACGCTGTTGAGTTTGGCATGGGTAGTAGGATTGATCTTCCTGATTGCCGGTTGTAGCGAGTTTGCCGCATGGGGGCGTTTGCACCGTATTATGCCACAAAGCGGTTTGCTTTTTCTGTCGGCATTGCTGCAAGTGGTCGTTGGTATATTCTTTTTGATTCACCCTGTGTCTCTAATGGTGGCTTTGCCCTTTATCTTTGCTTTCTTCGTGTTGTTTGAGGGTATCCGTATTGCCATTGAGTCGTTTGATTTCAAGCAGGTAGGTTTCCGCTATTGGTGGGTATTGTTTGTATTCGGTTTGTTAGCCGCAACCTTCGGCATATACGGGCTATACCGCCCCGCTGTCAGTGCAGAGACGCTGACCGTCTTGGTAAGTATCGGTATTATCCTCACCGGCGTTGGCTATTGGGGGATGGTCTATGGTATCAACCGCTGCGAGCGCAAACTCAAGCAACTACACGACCGTTTCGTCCCAATAGAGGATGTAGAAGCCGAGTAAACAGAATGACAGAAAGATAGAATCGTAGAAAGAGTTTTTTTCCACAAGGTCAACCGGAAGAGGCTGTCTGACAAGTATCGTGTCGGGCAGCCTCTTTTAGTTGTAATCCGTTGTTTGTGAGACAATTAGTATATCCATAGGGAAACCGGTAAAAAAGGAATATACATAATTGCCTGAAACACAAGCAAAAACCGCCTAATCACATACGAATCACATACGAATCACATACGAATGACATAGACCTGATCCGATGGACATCCAACACCCCATTCAAAAGCACCCTATTTCGTCTATGGGCATTTACCCAAGAGTTGGCACCCAAAGTCTACTGCGCCGCAAGCGGCAAGCAAAATGGCATAATATACCCCCAAAGTTACTCTTTGATGAGGCGGGAGCGTCCCCTGTGTATATGACGACGTGAGACGATAAGGAGTTGTATTCTATGACGACGCGAGACGCGTCGTCCCCCATACATTGTCTCCAGACATCGTCTCCATACATCGTCTCCCAAATAAAGCACGAGGCTGTCTAACAAGTTTAAGAAACAGCGAAAAAACAAACAAGTCTGACGACTTGACCGCGGACGGGGGCGTCCGCGTCCCCGATCTCCTATGGTATAATTTTACAAAAAGCAACATCGAAAAAGAGACCACCTACACTTGTTAGGCAGTCTCGTGATGTTTTTGTTTTTATGGTCTGTATTATTTGCGAAGCAGTTGTCCTTGCACGTCATATACCTGCTCGCCGCGAAGGATGAGGATATGTCCGTTGTGCAGTATCTTTTGTGCGGTATCGGACGGGGCGTTGGGTGTGCCGTCGGATGGTGCTGCTATGACTGATGTTGAGATGTTGGCAATAACGGTAACAGTCAGTTCGATGTTGCTGACGGTGGTGTACCAATCGATATTGTAAGGTATAAACTGCAAGTGTACCGGATATTGTCCCGCCTCGGAGAAGGGAGTATCGATGTCTTCGTCGTCAGCCCAGACGAACATACCCTCGGTGGAGGCTTCACCGTCTGTGATAGTGGCATAACTCAACGACTGTCCTACCGTGAGGATAGATATTGTCGGGTTGGACAGAATCTCAGGTGTGAGGGCAGTAATGGTGATGTCGCGTGTGATGGTGGCGGACTGATATTGGTCAGTCTCCTCGGCAGCGGCAGTGAGGGTAACCGTGCCGTAGGTTACAATATGGAGGGTATTGCCGTCAATGTATGCCACTTGCGGATTGGAAGAGGTGTAGGTGATGTTGCCTTGTGCCGCGGCATTGAGTGTGAGTGCGCCGGTGTCCACGGGCAGGGTGGCGATATCGTCGTCCCAAGTGATGGTTTGCTGTTTCTTGCCAGTGGCGGCAGTGAGGGCTATGGTGGTCTGTTGATAGGGGGTGTAGAGCGTGAGGGTGGCAGTGGCGTTCTCCATCTCGTCGGAGGAAAAAGTGACAGTGATGTTAGCTGTGCCCGAACCGCCGTTGGTAGAGATGACAGGATTGTCTATGGTGAATTTGGGATTATCACTGACGATGCGTATCTCATCGGCACAACTGCTCCATGTGAGTGCGACAGAGGCCGTGGTTTGTCCGCCTATCTCGTTGGTGGGCAGGGTGAGGGTGGTCTCTGACGGGGTCAGATGTTGGCGACGGCTAACCTTTACATTCTTGACGTACCGCGCGAGTGTGCCTGCATTTTTGAATCGTATGCCTTGTACTTCTGCTGCCAAATCATAGGAGAAAGTATTGTAAGAGTCGCTGCTCAGGCTACCGGTGCCGATACTTTGTATTTTCGTCCAGTTGCCATTGATATATGCTTCAATTTCCATATTGCCGGTGCTCCAGAACTGCATTTTCGCATCGAAAGTCAGTTGTGCGGCGGCGTTGATGTCTGTCCACGTGGTTTCTCCCTTTGTGCTGTTCCACGGAACTTCAAACTCATCGGAGTTATTGATGATGTCACATCCGCCTTGTATGGGTGCGACGGTGACGGTGATGGTAGCCTCTGCGGCGAGGTATTTGTAGTTTTCGGGTTGGGAGATGGTCCATGTAGCCGTGCCGTTGTGGTAGGATGCTGTGATGGTCTGCTGCTCCGCGTTGTAGATAGCGATGTCTTCACCTGCGGTCTGGGCAATGGTGATAGGGCTGTTTTCGGTGTCGGTGTTGTCGGATGTGCAGGCAACGGCTATGGTTTCGTTGTAAGAGAGGGTCTCGCTGTCGGCGTTCTCGCCTGCGAATGACCATACTATGGTGTTGGCATGCTTGCTGACGGTGACGGTTTGTTCGGCAGTGAGGGCAGTCCATTTGTAGTTCTCTGCTTGCGAGATGGTGATAGTAGCGGTGCCGGCACCTACTGCGTGCAAGCGGTCGCCCTCGACTTTGATGACTGTTTCGTCGGAGGAGAGGACAGATACTTCCACCTCGGTGTTGGTGGCGGTGTATAGGTCAGTGAAGGCTATCTCGTCGTCCACCTTGTAGTCGGTAAGGAGGTTGTGGGTGAGAGAGGCAGTGTTCTTGGTGATATGGAGTGTGAAAGTGCGGGTGGCACTGAAGATGGTTGCCGTCTCGGGTTGTGTGAGGGTGATGGTGGCATTGTCGGTTGCCGCAAGGGCGGTGATGGTGAGCACTCCTTCGCCCTTTGTGTATGCGAGTTCATCGCCGCAGGCTATCTGCAGAGCGTCGGTGGTGTTCTCGATGTTGACAGTGATGCTCTCGCCGACTTTGAGGTCTGCCTCGGTTTGGTCGGGGGTATTGTTGAGCCAGAAGACGGGGGTAAACTTATCGTACACGCTGAAAGTCTTACTGATAGGGGTTGCTTCCGCCCATTCGTCGTTGCCTGCTTGTGTGGCAGTGATGATGGCTTCGCCTGTTTTGAGGGCTTGAAGAGCCTGCCCGTTGTCAGTAACTGCCATAATACTTTCATCAGATGATGTGTAAGTAACGGGGAGCGAACTGGTGGCAGTAGCGGCAGCGGTAATCGGAGTACCAACCAACACAGCAGGTTTCTCTTCCTCCCACTCTTCGCTCCAACTAAGTACCTGGTCTTTATTCTCGGTAACGCCTGTGAGGGGGATATCGTATGAGTAGGTGCCATTGCTGAGAGATAGTGTAGCAGTGTGGCTACCTACTATATCATGTTTGTACGTAACGGATAAGACAGCCGTTCCATAAGCACAAGTCTGTGCGTTACCGTCCATTGTATAGGAGAATTGAGATGCACCCTCTCCAGTCAGATTAACCTGCATAGGGGCGACATCACTCCAATCCATAGTGGTGGTTTGTGTCGCATCTGTGGTATTGATTTTGGCACTGCCAAAATCTGTGATAGATGGCGCATTAAAATATGCAGCCTGCGTCAGACGCACATTGCTGATTTTCTTGGTGAGTGTACCGGTACCCTTGAACTGCAATTCTGTAACTATCTTTTTGTCAAAAGAATAACTTTGACTTCCATCACTCTTCCCGTCAATGATTTTTTGTGACGAGCCATCATTGTATTTGGCAGTAACAGTTACCCCCCCAATCCCTGCTCCACTTTTGGAGAAGTTGAATGTCAGTTGACCTGCGGGACGCGGGTTGCTGATAGTGTAGGTTACTGTCTTGGAAGTACTCCACTTGTTCATAATTTCTTTTTCTGCCGATTCGTCCAGAAGAACACAATCTGCATAGAGAGTCTCGCTACCAACGATAGTGAGTAAAAGACTCGTTAAGGCGATAAAGATTTTTCTCATTTTAGCATAAATGATTTGGTGTTATTGTATTTTATTTCCTTTATTCCGTAAGTTCATCGTATTTGCTCATATAGCCCATTGTTCGCTATGGGGTAAAAAGCCTACACAACGTTTGGAAAATATAGTTCGGAGGATAAGAGTATAATTGCCTATTGTTAAGGTAAATCACATAAATAATGCACCCATTCGACAAAAAACCACTGCAAAATTAAGACAAACCTTTTGGATATGCAAGTTTTACACCTATGATTATATACAAATAATAACAACAGGCAAAAGTTTCATAACAAATGATAATAACAAGCAAGAGATACACAAGAAAAGACCTTTTTCAACTTATAAATTAAATGGCACCTTATCCGGGCAACCGCATCAATTAGTGTGATTTTGAAAGAATAAGTGGAGGGTGTCTAACAAGTTAAAAAGAATACCTGTTCTTCAGAAAAAGATTGCTCTTGACGACGCGAGCCGCGTCGTCTCCCACAAAAATAAGAGGCTGCCTATACTTGTTAGACAGTCTCTTCGAACTTAACGACGCAGGACGGCAAGGAGTTCTCCGCAGCCCACAGGGATTTGTGTTGCTACGGCACTCAGTGTGTTGCACACACATGCCTTACGCTTCACATCTCCATAAGCACAGCAAAATCCACTCAGTTTGTGCCAAACTGCCCGCGGACGAGGGCGTCCGCGTCCCCGGCGATGCTACTTTATGGTAAAAATCCTAATAATGCATTCTTGCAATGCATAAAGGTGTTAATGTTTGATGCGGTTGCTATGGCAAAAACAACGGATATTTGCACAAACGGAGAAAAATATGTATCTTTGCAGGCTTATATTTACCTACAGATGCAAAAATTACAAAATATACTCATTCTCTGTGTGGTGGTGTTTGCCGTACAGGTGCGTGCACAAGTGCATATCACCATTGCCAATCCCGAGACGTGGACGGTCAGCGAACTGAGCGGATATGTGGGGCAGATCGTGGTGTTCGACCAGCCGATGTATGTCTGCAACAACTACTACAGCGACCTGACCATCGCCCCGCGGCGTATCTTTTCGCCTACCAACCAAGCCATTCCTCGCAGCACGGAATACAAGTCTATCTTGTCGCTCAACAGCAGCGGTACGATGAGCCTGTCGGGGGTATCGGGATACCATCGTATGGGCGAAAAAATCTACAATCTGACCGTGCGGGTCAATTCGCAAAGCAGTCTGACCTACAAAAGCGGCAGTTTCCGTGGCAACACCCGTGCGGACATCGAGGCAGGGTTGCCCGATGTTGGCGACTACCGGTTGCTGGTTTGTGCGGCAAACTTGGAATACTATTTAGTGGACAATTTGGGGATGGGTTATGGTCCGGACAGTTATTCGCAGCATCAGAAACAGCGCACCAAAGTGCGCCAAGCCCTTGCGAAGATAGGTGCTGACATCTATGGTTTGGTAGAGATAGAGCAGGGGCAGAGTGCGCTCAAAGAGATAGCCGCAGACCTAACCGAAGATACGGGGTATGAATACACCTACATAGACGACGGGGGTTCGGCAAACGGCTCCTATACCAAGTCGGGCTATGTCTATCGCACGGACAAAGTGTGCCCGGACGGCAAACTATACAGCAACAATGAGCGGGTGCAGAACCGCAAGAAAATACAGGCTTTCCAAGAGATAGAGACGGGGGAGGTGTTTTTCTTTTCGCTCAACCATTTCAAGGCCAAGTCGGGCAGCGGTTCGGGTTCCGATGCCGACCAAGGCGACGGGCAGGGCACTTTCAACTACTCGCGCACGATGGAGGCGAAATCGGTTATCAATCAATACAACAGAATCCGTCCGCAGTTCCACGAGAGTGACCTGCTTGTTATGGGAGACTTGAATGCCTACGCCAAAGAAGACCCGATTACCATTTTTGCCACTGCGGGTATGATTGACCTGCACCGTGCTTTCCACGGCGACACGAGTTATAGTTACACGTTCCACGGGCAGGCGGGGTATCTTGACCACGCCATATGCAATACCACTTTGCGTCCGCAAATCACGGGCATGGCGGCGTACCATATCAATTCCGACGAGTCGGACGACTACACCTACGACAAATCAAATGACCAAACCATGTTCCGCTACAGCGACCACGACCCTGTGTTGGTGGGTTTGGCATTAGACAGCACATTAGCAGCCGCAAGCACCGATCCGATAGTGAACAATTTTGGCATTGTAGATAACGACGGTACGCAGATGCTGATTTTCAGTGACTATATAACGATATACAATGCCTATCACGCGAACGATAAGAGTTACTACGCCATTTATACAGCACATGGGTGGCTTGTGGAGCAAGGCGACATTGACAGCACGCCCTACACCCTACCCGTCCCCGCTACATCGGGCGTGTACATCGTATATGTATATAGCGGGGGACAGACCTACCAACGCAAAATCATTGTACCATAGTTTTCTAACCAACATGACGTGAGTTCTATATAACGAAAGACTTTGTAGGTCAACAACTTACAACAACTATTAAACAACAGATAACAACATAATGTGAGTTCGAAACAAGAAATCCCTATGCCGCAAATCAGCAAGAAAATGGAGAAATAAGACAGCAGAAAACGAAAACTATAAACTAAAAATTACTACTCTATGGAAAAGAATTGGACAAGAGACGAAACCATAATTGCATTTAATGTATATTGCAAGATTCCATTCAAGGAGAGTAGCAAAACGAACCCTGTTGTCATAAAGTATGCAAAAATCCTGAGACGAAGTCCAAGTGCATTAAATATGAAGATCGGGAATTTAGGGCGATTGGATCCGATGCTAAAAGCACAGGGGATAACAGGATTGGTACATGGGGCAAAAATAGAACAAGAGGTATGGGATGAATTCTATGCCAATCCCGATAAATTGGCGTATGAAAGCGAATGCCTAATCGCCAAGTTCTCACAGCGTAATGTAGAGGATGTTGCCAATATAGATACAACTAATCTGCCAGAAGGAAAAGAACGTATAGCCATTGTAAAGCAGCGGGTAAACCAATCTTTTTTTCGGTCTGCCGTATTAAGTTCCTACAATTCTCGCTGTTGCATTTCTGGTATCAATACTCCAGAATTATTAGAGTCCTGCCATATTGTAGATTGGGCAGAAGATAATACCAATAGAACAAATCCAGAAAATGGATTATGTCTCAATGTCTTATTTCACAAAGCATACGATAAACACTTATTGGGAATAACACCGGACTTTAAGATAGTTATCTCTGAAAAGATGTTGAGTGACATAGAAGAACAGAATTTCAAATTGTATTTGAACAACCTGAATGGGCAGAAGATAATGCTACCTAATAGATTTTATCCCAAACGGGAATTTTTAGATTTACATTATCAAAAGTTCTTGCAAGCACAGTAATACTCGTGTGAAATAATGAAAACTTATAAAGCAAAACTTGCTTTGCGGTGCTATACGCACCACATTAAAGAAAGAAACAAATAAATTGTTAACATAAATCCAAATCGAATAAGTAATAAATGGATTTGTTTTCGGAAATAGAGGCACCGGAGCGGGAGGAGATACGCTCGCTGCGCAAGGAGTTGGAGGAGCAGAACTACAAGTACTACGTTCTCAACCAGCCCGCGATGTCAGACCAAGAGTTTGACCAAAAAATGCGGCGGTTGCAGGACTTGGAGGCACGCTATCCCGATATGTTCGACCCGAAGTCGCCCACGCAGCATGTAGGTTCCGACCTTGGGAAGAAAGGTTTTGAGCAGGTGGTACACCGCTATCCGATGCTCTCGCTGGCTAACACCTATTCGCGGGAAGAGGTGGAGGACTGGATACGCAAACTGCCGGGGAATGCGGAGATAGTATGCGAACTGAAATTCGACGGGCTGAGTATCTCCCTCTGGTACGAACACGGGCAACTAACCAAAGCCGTTACGCGCGGCGACGGGGAGAAAGGCGACAACGTGATCGACAATATCAAGACCATACGGTCGATTCCATGGCACGTAGAGGGCGCAGACGTACCTGCGCACTTCGAGATGCGGGGTGAGGTGCTGCTGCCGTGGAAGAACTTTGAGCGGCTGAACGCCGAGCGGGAGGCGCAGGAGGAGCCACTCTTTGCCAACCCTCGCAATGCGGCTTCTGGAACACTCAAACTGCAAGACCCGCGCGAGGTGGCACGCCGCGGATTAGATGCCTATTTGTACTATATGTTGGGCGAAGATCTGCCCGCCGCCACCCACTACGACCGCCTGCAGACGGCACGCCGCTGGGGATTCAAAATAAGCGATGCGATACGCGTGTGCCACTCGCTTGACGAAGTGATGGAATATATCCGTTTCTGGGACACCGAGCGGCGCAACCTGCCGGTAGCCACCGATGGTATCGTGCTGAAAGTGAACAGTCTGGCACAGCAGGAGGAACTGGGTTACACCGCCAAGACCCCGCGCTGGGCAATAGCCTACAAGTTCCAAGCCGAGCGGCAACTGACCCGCCTCAACAAGATAACCTATCAGGTGGGACGCACGGGGGTGGTTACTCCCGTGGCGAACCTTGACCCCGTGCAACTGTCGGGTACGGTCGTACAGCGTGCCACCCTGCACAACGAGGATTTTATCCGCTCTCTCGGTATCCGCGAGGGCGACATGGTGTGGGTGGAAAAAGGCGGCGAGATCATCCCGAAGATCGTGGGGAAAGAGGAGACCAACGCCTCTACGACCTCCCCTACCCCTCCAAAGGAGGGGCTTTCAGAACATCCGTCGAGTCCCCTCTTTGAGGGCGCTGACGCTGTTTTGGGGGGCGGAAACGGATCCGTATTCCCCACGCATTGCCCCGAATGCGGCACGCCGTTGGTGCGCGTAGAGGGCGAAGCGGCATGGCGATGCCCCAACGATATGACCTGTCCGCCGCAAATAAAAGGCAAGATGGAGCATTTCGTTTCGCGCCGCGCAATGAACATTGACGGTCTGGGCGAAGAGACGATCGCCTTGCTCTACGACCAGGGGTTGCTGCACAACATTGCCGACATCTATGATCTGACACTCAGCGAGTTGGCACAGCAGGAACGCCTCGGGCAAAAATCGGCACAGAACATTCTCAACGGTATAGAAGCCTCGAAACAGGTACCGTGGGCGCGTGTGCTTTTTGCCCTCGGCATACGTATGGTTGGAGAGACTACGGCAAAGAAGATTGCCCGCCGTTTCCCGAGTATCGACCTGCTGATGGCTGCTACACACGACCAACTAACTGCCGTAGAGGATGTAGGCGACCAGATAGCCGACAACATCATCGCCTATTTTGCCGACGGGCGCAACCGGGAGATTGTCAGCCGTTTGCGGGCTGCAGGGCTGCAAATGGAGTCCGCCGAAGATACGGTACCCTCCTCTGACAAACTGGCAGGTCAGTCTGTCGTCATCTCGGGTACGTTTGCCCGCCATAGCCGCGACGAATACAAAGCCCTGATCGAAGCCAACGGCGGAAAGAACACAGGCAGCGTAAGCAAAAAAACATCGTTTATCCTCGCCGGCGAGAATATGGGTCCCGAGAAGCTAAAAAAAGCAGAGACCCTAGGCATACGGCTGATGAACGAAGATGAGTTTCTGCAAATGATAGGAGAAAATGATGTATGAGCCTAAAAGAACGACTTTTTGAACACTATATCCGCAAGCACCCGCAGCAACAGGGCGGGTTTCCCGATTGGGAAAAAGTACGGAATATATGCCTATTGGCAGAAGCCGCACCGGATGACCAAGAGGCTTTGGCACTAGCAGATTGTTGCAGACAACTGGAAAACACAGGCAAGACCGTGCAACTGATTACCTATGCCGACGGCTCGGAAAGAGTAGGACAAGGGCTGGTATTCTGCCGCAAAGATTTCTCCCTTTTCGGTCGTCCGCACAAGGATGTTACAGACCAATTAGCCGAACCCACCGACCTGCTCATCGATCTGACCAAGCACCCGCTGTTACCTATGCGTTACCTTGCCTTTTGCACCAATGCCCGATTTAAGGCAGGCAGAAAATTATCCCCAAAAGACGAGGACGGCATACACAATATGCTGATTCAGACCAATGATGATGGTACGGAATTTGTATTCCGACAAATAGTACATTACATAGCAACCATACGAAGCAATGACTGACATTCACGAAAGATACGACCGTGCGCAAAGCGACCTGTATGGTCTGGGTACGGCACTTGTTACGCCCTTTAAGGAGGACTTGTCCGTTGATTATGAAGCGCTTGACCGCTTGCTGGATATCCAACTATCAGGCGACACCGACTATATTGTCGTACTCGGTACGACAGGCGAGGCTGCCACACTGACCGCCGACGAGAAGACCGTTGTGCGTGAATTTATAGTCCGCAAAGTAGCGGGACGATTGCCGTTGGTATTGGGAGTTGGCGGCAACTGCACCGCACGCGTGGTGGAGGAATTGCACCATCTCGCACCCGTTTTGACAGAGCATTTCACAGCCATCCTGTCGGTTTGCCCCTACTACAACAAACCTTCGCAGGAGGGTATATACCGGCATTTCTGCGCCATAGCCGAAGCATCGCCTGTCCCTGTACTCCTATACAACGTACCCGGGCGCACGGGCGTGAACATCACTCCCGAGACGGCTCTCCGTATCCATACAGCCAACCCCGACAAAGTATGCGGTATCAAGGAGGCGAGCGGCAATGTGCCCCAGATAGAGCACCTTTTGCGGCAATCCCCGTCCGATTTCTTAGTAATATCGGGCGACGATGGTATCGCCTGCCAACTGATGGAAGCAGGTGCCTCCGGACTGATTTCGGTGGCAAGCAACGCTTTTCCTGCTGATTTTCACAAGATTATTTATAACAAAGACTCTGCCTTGCAAGCCCGCTATGCGCAGATGGTCCACCTGCTTTTTGCGGAGGGCAACCCATCAGGTATCAAAACCATATTGGCAGCATTGGGCATTATCTCCAACTGTCTCCGCTTGCCGCTGGTGCCTAATTCCGAGGCAGTACAAACTGAGATACGTTGTGCATTGCGTTCCCTAACCGATGAATAAAATGGAAAAGAAAGATAAAAACGATTTGTCCTCGCAGGTCAACACCCTGGAGCGAGCCTTGGGCGAAAGGATGTTGCACCATGGGCTGGTAATTATTCGCCAATGGGTGGCGGAATTGGGTATGGCGGTCTATGCCGACCGTATCGACCAGTTGGAGCAGAACTACCAACACCTGTTCGACTACTATCTCACGATGGACGATACCAATCGTGATCGTCTCTTGGACGAGATGACGGGCGAGGCATACCGATTGGAAGACGATATCTATGCCGAGATGCGTATCCTGCGCGGGCTGTCGCCCGAGATGCACGGCTTCAACGGCAGCAATCCGCAGAGCGTGATGCGCTATTTCTCGTCGTGCGTACAGATGCAGACCGAAGACTTCGACTGGCTTCGCACTCAGTTACAGGACAAAGAACAGTCAGCAAAGGCTCTTCTGGCGATTGCCGCCCTATCGTCCAACCTGCGCGAGTGTTTCTCCGAAGAGGCGATTCTGTTGCTCATTGAGGCGATTGGTACAGAAAATCAGGTGATTGTCAGTCAGGCATTGGGCAGCGTCATTTTGCTGTTGGCGCACTACGATGTACGTATCGACTATTTCCCCGCTATCGAAAATGCCTTTGCGGCTGCCATTGACTCCGACTCATCGCTTGCCCTAGATACCCTCTGTGCACTAGTTCGCTCCAGCAAAGTGAACATCCGCGACCTGATGGCAAAAGGCGAACTCAATGCCAACGATATGCCCGATACGCTCAAAGAGGTGCTGGGTATTGACGCAAACGACGACCCGAAGCGCAAACTGGCGTCTATCGAATCGTGGATGCCCGACAGCGAGCGGGAGTATATGGCCGGCTTGGTCAGTATGTTCCCTGATACGTGGGTCTATAATGTGATTGTAGGCGACGACCCGCAGAATCTGCGCCGTATGCAACTCACCTATCTTTCTATCGGCAAAATGGACTTGCTGTGGGACGACTTGGATGTAGCCGAACAATGGCTTGCCAACCATCTGGTGGAAGAGCAGGCGACACCGATAGACTATATCAACTATGCCCACTGCTGCTTTGTGCGCGGCGACCGCTTGATGGCATACGAGAACTATCGCCAGGCACGTATGCTATGCAAGTCGGCAAAAGCATTCTTTGCCCTGTTCCGCCCCGACAGGCAACTGCTGGTGGACCATGGTGTACCACTCGAGCAGGTTTACCTGATGGAAGACCAGTTGCTCACTATCAACCAATAGCCTGTTTCCATATTCCCCCCCTGATTTTACCCTGTGGTTAGTTTACTAAAATACGTATTTTATGACAAGAATAGCATTTTTCGGTACTAAGAAGTACGACCAAGAGACATTCTCCGCTGTAAATGACAGTTTGGATGCCAACGGCAACAAGCGTTTCGGTTTTGAACTCAAATACTACCAGGCGCATCCTACGATGGATAACGTGATGCTCGTACAAGGAGCCACGGCGGTATGTGCGTTTGTCAACGACCCGCTCACAGCAGACATCATTGCCGAGATGGGGCGTTTGGGCATCAAACTGATTGCGCTGCGCTGTGCCGGTTTCAACAATGTGGATCTAACCGCTGCCCAACAAGCCGGCATCCGCGTGGTGCGCGTACCCGCCTATTCACCGCACGCCATTGCGGAGTTTACGCTCGGACTGATCCTTTCTGTCAACCGCCATATACCACGTGCCGTTACCCGCACCCGAGACGGAAATTTCTCGCTGCAAGGCTTGATGGGTTTCGACCTCTACGGCAAGACCATCGGTATCATCGGCACGGGCAAGATAGCCAAAGTGCTGGTCGAACTGCTGCAAGGTTTCGGTATGCGTATTCTCGGTTACGACCCCTACCCAGACCATGCTTTTGCCGAGAAATACGGACTGGAATATGTCGATTTTGATACACTCCTGCGTGAAGCGGACATTATCTCGCTCCATTGCCCGCTAACCCATGAGAACCACTATATGATCAACGCCGAAGCCATCAGCAAGATGAAACGGGGTGTGATGATTGTCAATACAGGACGCGGCGGGCTGATTGATACCGAAGAACTGATACAAGGGCTGAAAAGCCGCCACATCGGTTGCGCCGCTTTGGATGTATATGAGGAAGAAGGCGGCTATTTCTACGAGGATATCTCCGACAACATCATCGAGGACGACACCTTGGCGCGTCTGCTCAGTTTCAACAATGTGCTACTCACCTCCCACCAAGCCTTCTTCACCCGCGAAGCACTGACCAACATCGCCACGACCACCCTGCAAAATGTAAAGGATTTTGTAGAAGGCAAGGAGTTGGTGAATGAGGTGAGGGGCTGAAAGTTTAGAGTTTAGTGTTTAGAGATGTTTTTTGAAGATAAAAAGTGAAGATATGAGAGTACTTTTGATCAATGGCAGTCCGCGGCTACATGGAAACACAAGTATTGCGCTGGCAGAGGTGGAAAAGACGCTGCAAGCCGAAGGCATAGACACCGTTACGGTGCAGATCGGTTCGCACCTCGTGCGCGGGTGTGTTGCCTGTGGAGGGTGTGTGGAGAAAGGACGTTGCGTATTCTCCGACGAGGTATACGACCGCCTGCATAAGATATTGGAAGAGGGCATTGACGGACTGATTGTCGGCTCGCCCGTCTATTATGCCGGACCTAACGGCTCACTCTGTGCCCTGTTGGACAGATTGTTCTACTCAAGCGGGTCGCTCTTGGCGTACCGCCCCGCAGCAGCCGTGGCAGTATGCCGCCGAGGCGGAGCAAGTGCCACTTTCGACCGGCTGAACAAGTATTTCACCATCAACAATATGCCCGTGGTTCCGTCGCAGTACTGGAACAGCGTACACGGAGCAGCCAAAGGCGAAGCCGCACAAGACCTTGAGGGCTTGCAGACTATGCGCACCCTCGCCCGCAATATGGCGTGGATGCTCCGCGGTATGCACCCCGAAGACCATCCGCAACCCGAACCCCGCCAACGAACCAATTTCATCCGTTGACAGAGTGTTCCGCTAATCAGGCGTCCATTTTGGGAAACATCTCATTGAGCCATAGACAAGCCAACCGCATCAAAATAATTCAAATCTGTGTGATCTGGGAAGAGTAAGTGTGACATTATGCTACCCATTTCCCAAACAAAATATTATTGTATCAACGGTGTTTACCCTGCAGTTGGCACTAAACCTTTTGCAGGGGACGCGGACGCTACGGGTTCCCTGCAAGCCATCACCGGGTATGCGGGCGCCTCGCCCGCGGTCGGTTTGGCACAAAACCATATGAATCTGCAATGTTTATGGAGACGACGCGTCTCGCGTCGTCATGCGCCACAGGCGCACTGAGTGCCGAAGCGCCACGAAAGCATGTGGCTTGAGTAGGACACCTAAGTAAGACAGAGGAGAGGAGAGGAGAGGAGAGGAGAAAATAGGAGAAATGACGGCAACCTAAACTCGTATAACGAGTTTCAATGTCGCAAGTCCATCTCGACGAGGTACAGGAGACCCCTGATACCTACTTCCGGGTAATCGCTGTATCAACTTTAATCGGCGAACCGCTCGCTGATATCCTGCAGACATTGGCGGCAAAGACATTGGTCGGGATAGTGTGCCTGCAAATACGCACGTGCGCGAACCGACAACGGAATACCGACACATTGGCACAAGGCATTGTGCGTACACACAAATATCGCTCCGCACCGCGGACAAACTTTCTCAACAGGCTGGATAGGTATATTCATAGCACTGCATTTTTTGCCACAAAGATAGGTAAGAAATTCGATATCGGCAAATTATCCGGATAAAAGTGTTGTCGAGATACACTTTTATCGAGATCCAAGTGCAAGCATAGTATCTCAGGGCAACCGCATCAAACATTAACACATTTATGCATTGCAAGAATGCATTATTAGGATTTTTACCATAAAGTAGCATCGCCGGGGACGCGGACGCCCTCGTCCGCGGGCAGTTTGGCACAAACTGGATGAATTTGCAGTGTTTGTGGGGGACGACGCGTCTCGCGTCGTCAAGTTACGAATAACATTTTGCTTGAGAAATAGTATTTATTCTTTCAAAATTAACTAGTTGCTCCTTAAGAATTAGATTGCATAGGGTATAATTGTATGTGGGGTATCGA
>ERZ808242.96-NODE-96-length-67730-cov-21.203428_pt1 | contig 67730 bp, 69 predicted proteins | sample MGYA00521244_ERZ808242 | MGnify/ENA primary metagenome ERZ808242 (study PRJEB31516, sample SAMN03275573) | gut metagenome | biome: mammalia-associated habitat; material: feces | host: Papio cynocephalus | place: Kenya | collected 2012-07-27 ... | reverse complement strand
ATTATGCGACAATTATCATCGCAACCATTTGACAAAGGAGATGATAAGCATTTAGAATCTATCTACTATGGCGCTGGATGGCGTTATGTTCTATTGACAAAACATATAGAGTTTTGCTACATTCACCTTTGCATGTTTTCATATGCATTGCCCTTGTAGCTCAGTCGGTAGAGCACCACCATGGTAAGGTGGGGGTCAGCGGTTCAAATCCGCTCGAGGGCTCTAATTATCAAGGTGGGGTAGGCCCATTTAGCTAGGAGATGGAATTATGGCAAGTTCTAAGAAGAAAGGCCCAGTAGAAAAGATTGCTCTTCAGTGCACAGAGTGCAAGCAGAAGAACTATACTACAGAGAAGAATCGACGCAACACACCTAATAAGCTTGAGCTTATGAAGTATTGCAAGTTCGAGCACAAGCATACATTGCATCGAGAAACAAAGATCAAATAAGATCTTGCATTGTTCGAGGTACGAATAGGCTGATAGCTCCAACGGTTAGAGCACTGGTCTCCAAAACCGGGTGTTGGGAGTTCGAATCTCTCTCAGCCTGTTGGTACCTCGAATCGCTAAGGAGTAAAAAATGAAGAAAATCGGAAGGTATTTTAAGGAATGTTGGTTGGAACTCAAGAAGGTCAACTGGCCATCCAAAGAAGCTGTTTTGCATTCCACATGGGTAGTAATCCTTTCAGTATTGGTCTTCGCAATCGTCCTTGGTCTTGTTGATACAGGTCTTGGTCTCATATTGGATTTGATTTTCTAGGCGGGCACGATGGAGAGAGGATGGTACGTAGTCCATACCTATTCTGGCTACGAGCAGAAGATTGAGAGAATAATCAATAAGCTTCGATTGAGCGATCTGGATTTTGGTCGTTATTGCACAGGTGTCTCGGTCCCATTTGAACAAGTTACTGTCATAAATGAAAAGGGCGAGAAGAAAATCGAGCAAAAGAAAATCCTCCCTGGTTATATTCTTGTAGAACTTGAGCTTCCGGAAGATTCCTGGAGAACAACAACAGCGAAGATTGCAAGAATCCAAGGTGTCACAGGGTTTTTGACAGCAGATAAGAGCGGAAAAAATCCTCCAAAGCCTCTTTCTTCAAAAGAGCACAGTGATATTCTTGCAAGAAGTGGAGAGATCCCAGAAGAAAAGACATTCAGGCCAAAACAAGATTTTGTCAAAGGCGAAGAAGTCAAAGTTACATCAGGACCATTCGAATCCTTCAATGGTACTGTTGAAGAAGTTGATCTTGCAAAAGGTAGACTCCGACTATCTGTTCAGATTTTTGGAAGATCTACACCTGTTGAGGTTGATTTCACACAAGTCGAAAAAGTTCTTGTATAAGAGACATTCGATTTTACATTAATTATTGAAAATCTCCCCTTCATCAAACGAAGGGTGGGAGCTCGCCGTTGGCGAGCGTTAATACCAGCGCGGGATTTGCTTATCAGTCAACTCAGACGGATCCCGGCGTAAGGAGAAAAAAATGGCAAAGAAGAAGGTTACCGCAGTAATCAAACTTCAGTGCCCTGCCCAGAAGGCTACACCAGCACCTCCAATTGGACCTGCTCTTGGACCTCATGGCGTCAGTGCACCTCAGTTCGTTCAGCAATTCAACGACAAGACCAAAGGTTATGAAGCTGGACTCATACTTCCTGTTATCATTACAGTCTACTCAGACAAGAGCTTTACTTTTGTTTTGAAGACTCCTCCTGCAGCTGTTCTTATCAAGAAGGCTCTCGGCATCCAGACAGCATCTGGAACACCAAACAAGGTAAAAGTCGGGAAACTTACTGATGCACAGCTTACAGAGATCGCACAGACAAAGCTTGAGGATCTTAATGCAAACGATATCGATGCAGCTAAGAAAATCATTGCTGGAACAGCTCGTTCTATGGGCGTAGAGGTGGAGAAGTAAGATGAAAAGAGGCAAGAAATACCAGGAAGCTGTCAAGAAAGTTGACAGAACCAAGGAATACAGCTTGGCAGATGCAGCTGCTTTGGTTAAGGAGTGCTCATTTGTAAAGTTCACAGAATCTGTTGAGCTTGCTGTGAAGCTTACTCTCAAGAAAAGCCAATCTGTCCGTGATACTGTTGTTTTTCCTAACCAGTTCTCAGAACAGAAGAAGATTCTTGTATTTGCTAAGGGCGACAAAGCTCAGGAAGCTATCGACGCTGGAGCTGCATATGTAGGCGATACAGATCTTATTGAGAAAGTAAGAGGCGGATGGATGGATTTCGATGTTGCTGTCGCAACTCCAGACATGATGAAGGATGTAGGAAGACTTGGACCTATATTGGGAAGAAGAGGCCTCATGCCTAATCCAAAGACTCATACAGTCACAAACGAGATTAAAGAAGCAATCGCTGAACTTAACAAGGGTAGGACAGAGTTCCGCTCCGATAAGACAGGTGTTGTGCATTTGGCAGTCGGTAAAGTCAGCATGGATGCTGATAAGATTGTTGAGAACGCAAAAACAGTTATCGATGAGATTGTCAGAAAAAGACCTTCTGACGCAAAAGGTGACTTTGTTGTTTCTATCTCTCTCTCTTCGACTATGGGACCTGGTGTTCGCGTAGATGTTAAAGATGCTCTTGCATCAACCAATGCTTAAGGAGGTACAGGATGTCAGAATACAAAGCACACGTAACCCCTGCTAAGGAAGATGCCGTAGCAGCTCTCAAAGAAGAGTTTGCAGGATATGACGGATTCATCTTCACAGATTATAGAGGAATGACTGTAGAGCAGATTACAGATATCAGAAAGTCCCTGAGAAAGGATGATGCTGCATACAGAGTCGTCAAGAATCGCTACGCAAAGATCGCATTGAAGAATCTTGATAAGGGTGGTGCAGAGGACCAAATGGTAGGACCAACAGCTGTTGCTCTTGTTAAAGGTGATTCGGCTAATGTAGTAGCAAAGGTTCTCTTTTCAGCTGCGAAAGACGGAGTCAATGTCCAAGTCAAAGGCGCTTTGCTTGGTTCAGAGCTCTTGACAGCTGATCAGATTGAAGCTATTTCAAAACTTCCAACAAAGTTGGAACTCATTGCATCTTTGATGGGTACAATGAAGGCACCTGTACAGAAGCTTGCTGCAACTTTGCTCGCATACGTCGAGTCCAAGGGTGGTGCTTCTGCTGAAGCTAACTAATACGGTCCTAGTCTTCGCGTAACCTGCTAGACCGTTAAAATATCAAAATAGGAGAAGATAATATGGCTACTAAAGAAGAAATTTTGGAATCCATCGCAAACATGAGTGTTATGGAGATCTCTGATCTCATCAAGATGATGGAAGAGAAGTTTGGTGTTGTTGCAGCAGCAGCTGCTGTTGCTGGTCCTGCAGCTGGTCCTGCAGCTGAGGCAGCTGAAGAGCAGACAGAGTTCAACGTTGTCCTCAAGTCTGTAGATGCATCAAAGAAGATTGCATGCATTAAGGAAGTCAGAGCTTTGACAGGTCTTGGTCTTAAGGAAGCAAAGGATCTTTGTGAGGCTGGTGGCGTTCTCAAGGAAGCTGTATCAAAAGAAGAAGCAGCTTCAATGAAAGAGAAGCTCGAGGCTGCTGGATGTGTTGTTGAGGTAAAATAACACCATAATCAATATCTACCTGCCCTTTACGGGGCAGGAACTATGCCATCGGATTCCGATGGCATAACGTGTCTTAAGAAACCCGATAAAAATGAAGCATCTCAATTTGCTTCAGAGTGCAAAAAGCACTCTTTATGGAGGTACAATGATGGCCGGCAACGGTAAAGCTATTAAGAGAGTTGATATCGGTTCGGAGCTCCCAGAAGTATGTAAACTTCCTGATCTCATTGGTATTCAAACCGAATCTTACAAAAAATTCCTGCAGCTTGATAAGGTTCTCGAAGGTGAGTGTCCTGATCCTGCATACGGACTGGAGAATGTGTTTCAGTCGACTTTCCCAATCGTATCGCCAAATGAGGATATGTCTGTTACATATGGTGGATATTCAGTCGACATGGATGGGATCAAGTACTCAGAGTCTGAATGCAAGAAGAAAGGAAGAACCTACGGTGTTCCAGTAAAGGCTAAGGTTGCTCTCGAAACAAAGAATGGAGGAATCATAGAGAAAGAGATCTTTTTCGGTGATTTCCCGTTGATGACAGATCGTGGTACTTTCATTATAAATGGAGCTGAGCGTGTAATTGTTTCTCAGATTGTTCGTTCTCCTGGAGTTGTTTTCAAGGAAGGTAAGAAGAATGATGCTTCGTCACTCTACTATGGAACACTATATCCATATGCAGGAACAAAGTTGGAATTCGTTCTTGCGAGAAAGAATGAGAAAACAGACAAGAAGAGCGAGAATTCAGCTGCAAACGAAAGAAAGAAAGTAAACAACATAATACAGGTTTCATTTGGAAAGAAGCCATTCTTAGTTACTTTTTTTATGAGAGTACTCGGGATCGATACGAGAGACAAAATCGTTTCTTCTTTCTATCAATCAAAGACTGTACCTACTGACAACCTTGAGGAAAGTGTGCACTATTTTTCGTTCCAAGACATCAAAGACGAAGAAGGAGAGATCATCTTTTGCGCTGGTGATGAGCTTGGAATCAACGAGCTTGCAGAACTTAACGATAAAGGAATAAAGGAAATCCAGGTTGTTGATACCAATGCAAAGGATTTGGATGTTCCATCGATGGCTGTTTTGAAGACATTGAAGAAAGAGAGAGTCTTCTGTCCTGCATATAGGCATGAGGAAGGAGAGGAGTTCCAGAATCAATACATAGGATGCATAGTTGAAGCATGCAAGAACTCTCTTCCTCAGAACTTGAAGACATTCCCGGATCCAAAGAGAATTATCGCTTATTTCCAAGAGTTCTTCCTTAATGCAAGAGGATTTGAGCTTTCAGATATCGGTAGACATAAGCTCAATAAGAAGTTCTACTCAATGGATGAGGACAAATATGAGACAAAGACATCGTTGGTTCCAACCGATGTTGTCAATACTGTTTCTTGTTTGATCCAATTTTGTAATGGACAGATAAAAGAAGACGATATCGATGCTCTTGGCAACAGACGAGTAAGAACAGTAGGAGAGCTTTTGCAAAACAACATCTCTGACGCTTTTGCTAGAATGGCAAAGACAGCAAGAGAGAAGATGAATATCGCTGATGATGATATAAAGCCACAAGAGATAATATCGATCAAGCCTATAGTTGGTGCAATCAGGGAGTTCTTTGGCTCTTCTCAGCTTTCCCAGTTCATGGATCAGGTCAATCCGCTTGCAGAGCTTACGCACAAAAGAAGAGTATCTGCATTAGGTCCTAAGGGAGGTCTTTCAAGATCATCTGCAAGAGCTATCTACGAAGTCAGAGACGTACACTATACACACTATGGAAGAATATGTCCTATCGAGACTCCTGAAGGCTCAAACATTGGACTTATTCTATCTCTTGCAAACTATGCTCATATAAATGAATACGGCTTTTTGGAGACACCATACAGAAAAGTTGTCAATGGAGTTGTTACAAACGAGGTAAAATATCTCGATGCAAATGATGAAGAAAGAGCAACTATTGCTCAAGGAAATGCTAAAATCGGTCCAGATGGGCACTTCTTGGAACAAGAAATATCTGTAAGAAGCAAGGGTGACTATTCTACAGCTAGACCTGAGGAAATCCAGTGGATGGATGTATCTCCAAAGCAAGTTGTGTCTGTTGCTACATCTCTAATTCCTTTCTTGGAGCATGATGATGCAAACCGTGCGCTGATGGGATCAAACATGCAAAGGCAAGCAGTTCCGCTTGTCTTCCCGGAGGCTCCTCGTGTTGGTACTGGAATGGAACAAAGAACAGCTTATGACTCTGGAGTCCTGATCAAAGCAAAGAGAGCTGGCATTGTGAAATATGTCTCTTCTACAATTATAAAAATTGAGCCAGACAATCCAGAGATTGAAGGCGAGATGGATTCATATGAGGTTCATAAGTTCGAGAGGACAAACCAGGACAGTTGCATGAACCAAAAACCAATTGTGAATGTTGGAGACCATGTTGAGCAGGGCGATGTTCTTGCAGATGGTCCAGCAACACAAAATGGAGAACTTGCCCTTGGAAGAAACATTTTGGTTGGTTTTGTTCCTTGGAATGGCTACAATTACGAGGATGCTGTCCTTATCTCGGAGAGAGTTGTAAGAGAAGACATCTATACTTCAATCCATATAAAGGAATTCTCTATCGATATCCGAGAAACCAAGCTTGGGCCAGAGAGACTTACACGTGATATACCTAATACATCGGATAGACTTTTGGAGCATTTGGATGCAGAAGGAATCGTATGTATAGGTACATATGTCAGACCTGGAAATATTCTTGTTGGTAAGGTTACTCCAAAATCAGAGGCTGATGCGACTCCAGAGGTAAGGCTTTTGAATTCTATCTTCGGCGAGAAAGCTAAGGAAGTGAGAGATAGTTCCTTGAAAGTCCCACATGGAACAGAAGGAACGGTAATTGATATCCAGAGATTAAGAAAAAGCGATAAAGACGAATTGCAACCAGGTGTTGAGCAAACAATCAAGGTTTTGATTGCGACTAAGAGAAAGCTCAAGCAGGGTGACAAGATGGCCGGAAGACATGGAAACAAAGGTGTTGTGTCGCGTGTTTTGCCAGAAGAGGACATGCCATACATGGAAGATGGCACACCGTTGGATGTTTGCTTGAACCCTCTTGGTGTTCCATCCCGAATGAACATTGGTCAGCTTATGGAAACTCAGCTTGGTTGGGCAGCTGTAAAGAATGACAAGTGGTACAAGACTCCAGTCTTCCAGTCTGCATCGATGGAGCAAATCGAAAAAGAGATGGAGGAAGCAGGTCTTCCGAAAAACAGCAAGATTACGCTCTATGATGGACGAACAGGAGTGCCATTCGTTAACCCAGTATTCTGTGGATACATATACTACTTGAAGCTTCATCACCTTGTTGATGACAAGATGCATGCAAGATCTACTGGACCTTATTCGCTTGTTACTCAACAACCGCTTGGCGGAAAGGCTATGTTTGGTGGACAGAGACTTGGAGAGATGGAAGTTTGGGCATTCGAGGCTTATGGTGCAGCAAATACACTCCAAGAGCTGTTGACAATCAAGTCTGATGACATGAAGGGCAGAGTTCAAATTTATGAGTCTATTGTAAAGGGTGAGTCTACGCAAACAGCATCAATGCCTGAGGCATTCAACGTATTGGTGCAAGAGATCAGAGGATTGGCGTTGGATATCTCAGTCTATGATGAAAATGAAAAGCAGGTTCCGCTCACAGAACGTGATGAGGAATTGATTCAAAAGAAAGAAAAGGGAACTTTCTAGGAGGAAGGAATCGGATGAAAGAAATTCAGGATTTTAGCTCAATTAGGATTAAGCTGGCGTCTCCAGAGCAGATTCTTGCCTGGTCCTATGGGGAAGTTAAGAAGCCAGAGACAATAAATTACCGTTCTCTTCGCCCAGAAAGAGATGGTCTATTCTGTGAGAGGATTTTCGGTACTACTAAGGCATGGGAATGCTGGTGCGGAAAGTTCAAATCAAACAGATACAAAGGAGTTGTTTGCGACAGATGCGGAGTAGAAGTTACTGATACGAAGGTTCGTCGTGAGAGAATAGGGCATATAACACTTGCAGCTCCTGTTGCTCATATTTGGTTCTATAGATCAACACCATCGATAATGAGCTATCTTTTGGATATAAAACGCTCTGAATTGATGGAGATTCTCAGCTATGAGAAGTATGTTGTTACAGATCCAGGCCAAGATACAGATTTAAGGCTTAACCAAGTTCTTACAGAGGATGAGTACTATGCTGCTTATGATAAGTATGGCGATTCTTTCAAGGCTGGAATGGGTGCTGAAGCTATCTATGATCTTTTGAAGGACTTGGATTTGGAGACTCTTTCTGAGAGTTTGCGATATGAGCTTTCAAAGAAAGAGGAAGCAAACAACAAGATTGATAACAAGCTTCTTTCGAGGATTCGCTATTGCGAGGACTTCTTGAAATCGGGTAATAAGCCAGAGTGGATGATTCTAAAGGTTATTCCTGTTATTCCACCAGATTTGAGACCAATGGTTCAACTTGATGGAGGAAGGTTTGCAACAACAGACTTAAATGAACTTTACAGAAGAGTTATCAACAGAAACAACAGGCTTTCTCGTCTTATCCAGATTCAAGCTCCTGATATCATTATCAGAAATGAAAAGAGGATGCTTCAGGAGGCTGTCGATTCTCTGTTCGATAATTCCAAGACAGCTAATCCTACAAAAGGCTCATCGAAGAGAGATCTCAAGTCTTTGTCAGATGTTCTTAAGGGAAAGCAAGGACGATTCAGACAGAACCTTCTTGGTAAGCGTGTAGACTATTCAGGTCGTTCTGTTATCGTTGTTGGTCCAGAGTTGAGAATGCATCAGTGCGGTGTCCCATCAAAGATGGCGCTTGAGCTTTATAAGCCATTCATCATGCGCAAGCTTGTGCAAGACGATATTGCTCAGAATATCAAGAGAGCAAAAAATCTTGTTGAGCAAGAAGCTCCTGAGGTCTGGTCTATTCTTGATGATGTCGTAAAAGAGCATCCAGTTATGCTCAACAGAGCACCGACTCTTCACAGGCTTGGAATCCAAGCATTTGAACCAGTTCTTGTTGAGGGAAAAGCATTGAAGCTCCATCCTCTTGTTTGTCATGCATTCAATGCTGACTTTGATGGTGACCAGATGGCTATCCATGTGCCACTTACACAGGCAGCTCAGCTGGAATGCTGGACATTGATGCTCTCTACAACAAACCTTCTTGACCCTGCAAATGGAAAGCCTATTGCATTCCCTTCACAGGATATGGTCTTGGGTATTTATTACTTGACCAAGGAAAGAACAGATCTCGATAGAGGCGAGAAGCGAAAGCACTTTGAGTCAATTGCTGAAATCGAATCTGCAATCGATAATAAAGCAATTTCCTATAATGAGAAGATTTATTATCGACTAAAAGAGGGTCTTGAAGTTGTCGATGAAAAGGGCAATGTAGAGATAGCTGACGGAAAGAAGTGGATTGAGACAACACCAGGAAGGATTATCTTCAACTCTTCTATCCCAGTTGGCATTGCATATCAGAACTATTGCTTAGGTGATAAGCAATTGAAGAAGCTTATTGGCGCTACAATAAAGAATAGAAAGCCATCTGTGGCTGTTGAACTTTTGGATTCTGTAAAGGACCTTGGATTCAAGTATGCAACAATCTTTGGTGCTACGATTGGTTTGTCTGACATGATTGTCCCTGAAGAAAAAGCTGAGATCATCGAGGAAGCTAATGAGAAGCAGGCAGTTGTTTCAAAGCAATTCCATGATGGTCAGATTACTCAGGAAGAAAGGTACAACAGAGTAATTGAAGTTTGGACAGAGACTAACGAGAAGCTTACAAACGTTCTTATGGATGAGTTGAAGAAGAGCCAGCACGGATTCAATCCACTGTTTATGATGGCAGACTCAGGCGCTAGAGGCTCCAAGACTCAGATTAGACAGCTTGGTGCAATGAGAGGCTTGATGACGAAGCCTAATGGAAAGGTTATTGACGTTCCTGTAAAGTCAAACTTCAAGGAAGGTCTTTCCATCATGGAATTCTTCATCTCATCAAATGGTGCTAGAAAGGGACTTACAGATACAGCATTGAAGACAGCAAAGGCTGGATATCTTACAAGGAAACTTGTTGATGTTGCTCAAGATGTTGTTGTTTCAGAAGATGATTGCCATACAATCAATGGTATTTGGACATCTGCTGTCAAAGATGGTGACAATGTTGTCGAATCGCTTGCATCAAGAATAGTTGGGTCATGTCCTGTAGAGGATGTATATCATCCATTCTTGAAGGATGAGAATGGCAAATCAATTGTTCTTGCTAAGGCTAATGAAGAGATTGATGACGAAACAGCGGAGAGGATTGAGGCATCAGGTGTCGAAAAGGTTCTCTTGAGAACTGTATTGACATGTGAAAGCGAACACGGCGTTTGTCGAAAGTGCTATGGAAGAAACCTTGCAACCAATAGAACTGTAGAGATAGGTGAGGCTGTTGGAATCATTGCAGCTCAATCGATTGGACAGCCAGGTACCCAGCTTACTATGAGAACATTCCATGTCGGTGGTACAGCTTCAACCTCAACAAAGGAAAACAAGCTTTCGTTTGCTTATCCTGTGATTATAAGTGCACTAAAAGGACTTATCATAGAAAACAAGCGTGGTCAGAAGCTTTTCCCAAGAAAGGGTCATATCTCTATAACAAGAGTATTAGAGGAAGTCACAGGAAAGTATTCGAAACTCTTAGTGGAAAATGGTTCTGCTGTCGGTAAGGGATATCCTCTTTATATTGCGAATGATGGGTCTGAGGTTGATGCATCATATAACGGAAGACTCTATATAGCTAATGGGAGGACGTTTGTTGTTGGCTCTACAGCCGAATATCCAGTACCTGCAGGCTCCGAGCTATTCGTATCAGAAGGAGATGTCGTATCAAGTGATACAGACATAATCACATTCGACCCATTCTCTGATCCTATAATAGCTGAAGAGTCTGGTGTCGTTGAGGATATGAGCGATTTCGTAGAAGACAAGACATATAGAAAGATGTTCAATGAGGCCGGAGAGGTTGATATCATGGTTGTGCCTAGTGCGCATCTTGGATCTTTTAGGCCTACAGTAATAATCAAGACAGACTCAGGAGATACAAACAGCTACCAGATTCCTGGTGGAGCATATATGCTTGTCAGAGAGAAAGGAGAAGTAGTTGAGGCTGGTGATATTATTGCGAGAGTATCGAAAGATAGCACTACAACCCAGGATATTGCTGGAGGTCTTCCACAAGTCGATGCACTCTTTGAGGCTCGTCATGGAAAGGTTGCATCCTCTAACAAGGTTAATCCTATTATCCTTTCAAGAGTAAGCGGTATGGTAAAGAGCGTTCAGGTCTCTTCTTCCAACAGTGGATCAACTACTGTAACAATAGAAGACGCATTTGGTTCTTTGCATCCACACAAAGTATATACAAAGGATGCAATCCTGTTGGTGCGTGAGGGAGATGAAGTCAAAGCTGGAGATCCTCTTTGCGATGAGCCTGTTACTTCAAGGGAAGTATTGGATGTCCTTGGTGAGAATGCTGTTCTCTCGTTCCTTGTAAATGAGATTCAAAAAGTCTACAGAATGCAAGGCGTAGAAATCAACGAAAAGCACCTTGGAATCATCATAAGACAGATGCTGAAGAAAGTTGAGGTCTTGAGAGCTGGCGATACAGACTTTATCAAGATGCAAAAAGTCGATAAGCACTTGTTTGACAAAGTAAATGCTGAAGTAAGAGCAAAAGGCCTTACTCCTGCAATCGGAAGACCTGTATTGCAAGGAGTATCGGATGCAGCATTGACTGTTGAATCATTTATCTCTGCTGCATCGTTCCTGTCAACTACTAGAGTATTGACTAATGCCGCAATAGCTGGTAAAAAGGATGAGCTTAGAGGTCTCAAGGAGAATGTCATTATTGGACATCTTATTCCTGCTGGTACAGGACTCAAGAAGTACAGGACAGTTCACCTTGAAGAGGATGAGAAGCTTCTCGAACTCCAGAAGGAAGTCGATAGAGCAAGAAAGGAAAGAAAGCCTGAAGCTTTTGTCGAGGATGATTTGGATGTAGAGGATTTAGCAGATATGAAGACTGTGGGAGTTGATGTCGGTATGGACACTCCTCAAGATGAAGAGTAGACGCCTGTTGGCGCCTCTCTTCGAGGTTTGTTTGATGTCAGCTCATGCTGACCATAGTTTAATATAAATGTCGCATTGCGGCATCGATTTGGGTTTTTACCTGAATCAATCAAGATAAGGAGCGTCATTAAGATGCCTACAATTAATCAGCTAATTAGGAAGGGTAGATCAACTTCCAAGAGCAAGACAAAGTCTCCAGCTCTTGAGGGATGCCCACAAAAGAGAGGTGTTTGCACAAGAGTTATGACAGTAACTCCTAAGAAGCCTAACTCTGCTCTTAGAAAAGTAGCCAGAGTTCGCCTTTCGAATGGAATTGAAGTAACCGCTTATATCCCTGGTATAGGACATAACCTCCAAGAGCACTCAGTTGTTCTTATCAGAGGTGGAAGAGTCAAGGACCTTCCTGGTGTAAGATACCACATCATCAGAGGTTCCAAGGATACACTCGGTGTTAATGACAGAAAGAGAAGCCGCTCTAAGTACGGTGCAAAGAAGCCAAAGGCCTAATAGGAGGAAGGTAGAACTATGTCAAGACTTAAGACCCCTGTTAGAAAGGTTGAGCCAGATGCTATCTACAATAGCACTGTAGTTGAGAAGTTTATTTGCAGAATGATGGTTGATGGCAAGAAGTCTATTTCAGCTCGCATACTTTATTCTGCACTTGAGAATGTTGGTACTAAGACTGGAGAGAATGCTCTCGATGTGTTTTACAAGGCTGTCGATAACGTTAAGCCTGTAGTCGAGATTAAATCCAGAAGAGTTGGTGGTGCAACATACCAAGTTCCAGTTGAGATTAGAGAAGAGAGAAGAGAAGCTCTTTCCATGAGATGGATTATTGCAGCAGCTCGTGCAAGAAATGGCAAGAGCATGGCTGACAAGCTTGCAGATGAGCTTGTTGATGCATACAACTCGACAGGATCAGCCTTCAAGAAGAAGGAAGATGTACACCGCATGGCAGAAGCCAACAAAGCATTCAGCCATATCAGATGGTAGATGTGCAATGGACCGGGAAAACCGGTCCATTTCTATGTATGAACGAATCTGATTTTGACGATTATTATAGCTTGAGCGAATATGCATCAAGATTCGTATCGAATCCGGAAAAATATATCTCATTATGGATAAGCCAAGTATCGGTTTTATCGCGTATTGAACTTTGGGAAGTTTCGCATGGCAATGCTCTTTTCCGAAAAGATACTTTGCCATTGTTTATAGCTAAAATCGAAAATGATGAACTCTTGGACTTAAACGAAGTCATTAGCGCTTTGTCGCTTACTTCAATCCTCATCGAAGATGGTGAAGTCTTCGCTGATAAATCAATTTACTATGATTTTGTAGGGTTTCTTCTTTCATCGTTTAATAGATGACTTTCTTCAAATGGAAGAATTTACCATTTCCATTTGCTAGACATTCTTCTCCAGAGCTTTTGCAAGTTGATCTGCGCAACTAGTGGCTTTTGAGCCACATAGATTACCTTTGAGAAGATTGATTATCTTATCGGCGGACTGGCCTTCGCAAAGCTTGCCGATTGCCTTCAGATTGCCATTGCATCCGCCATCAAATCGTAGATTGTGAATGCAATTATTGTCATCTAATGTAAAATGAATCTCTCGAGCACAAACGCCAGTTGTTTTATATGATATGTTTTTCATCTCTTCCACTCCTCATATGAATTTAAGAAAATGAAAGAAGATAATCAAGTACGAATCTGTAGATGCTTTTGCTTCTTTGATGGTTAAAAGAGCAAGTTGGATGTTAGAAAATTCCTTTTTATGAAAAAGATTGCAAAATCCAATTTCCGATTTAAAATAGTTTTATAAAAAAGGAGAAAATACTATGAAAAGGTTTTGCATTGTACTTCTAATTGCATTAATCGCTTCTTCTGCTATTTTTGCTCAGGGGGGGGCAGAAGCTTCTAACGTTGTTCCAAACAAAGATAAGCCTGTTGTTTTCTTTAACAGACAGCCGTCTGATCCAACTACAGGTGTTATCGATATGGATAGCATGAATTGGAATGATTCGACATACTATGTTGGCTTCGATGCAGCAGCAGGAGGTGCTGTTCAAGGGAAATTGATTACTGACTACCTTTCTTCTGCCGATCCAGCTATTGTTGATAGAAACGGTGATGGAATCCTTGGATATGTTCTTTGCATAGGAGATGTTGGACATAACGACTCAAAAGCAAGAACAAAAGGTATCAGAGAGGCTCTCGGTACATGGAATGGTTCTACTGACCCAGGAAAGGTAAAAGAAGGCTCTGTTGTTGTTGGTGGAAAAACATTGAAAGTTGTTGAACTTGAGGGAAAGGCAATGACTGGTACAGATGGTTCAACATGGAATGCAAATGCTGCAACTGAAGCTATGGGTGGATGGGCAACAAAATATGGCAACCAGATCGACATGGTCGTTTCAAATAACGATGGTATGGCAATGGGTTGTTTGCAAGCATCTAACTATCCAGCAGGTGTACCTATCTTCGGATATGATGCAAACGCAGATGCAATCGATGCGATCGGAGAGGGAAAACTTACTGGTACAGTTTCCCAGAACGTAGATGCTCAAGCTACAGCAACATTGCAAGTTCTCAGAAACCTTCTTGATGGCTTGACTGGTGAAGATGTCTATACAAAGGGTATTACAGCACCAGATAAGTATGGCAATCAGATCTCTGCACCTGTTTCATATTGGGCTGATGAAAAGGCTGTTATGGCTGCAAACTCTGGCGTAAATGCTTCAAACTGGACACAGTACAAGGCAGGCACAAGAGATAGCGGAATCAAGCAGACAGACGCTCCAAAGAAGAAAGTATTGCTTACAATTTACAATGCAGCTGATAACTTCTTGTCCTCATCTTACTTGCCAGCTCTCAACTACTATGCTCCTCTATTGAATATTGAACTAACAGTAGTACAAGGCGATGGACAGAGCGAAGCAACATGTCTTGATAAATTTACAAACCTTAACAATTTTGATGCTTATGCACTCAATATCGTCAAGACAAATTCAGCTCCAGACTATCTTGATAAGCTAAAGTATTAATATCTAGTTGGCAAAAAACAAGCATGCTCTTCCATTGGGAGATGCATGCTTTTCTATAAGAGGATTTGATGAAAGAATTTGCATTGGAAATAAAAGACTTGTCTAAGTCATTTGGAAAAAACAAGGTATTGGATGGAATTAATCTGAGCGTAGAGAAAGGTCATGTACTAGGACTGATGGGCGAAAATGGCGCTGGAAAATCTACTATGATGAAATGTTTGTTCGGCATCTACGCGAAAGATGAGGGTGATTTTTTACTCTCAGGCAAAATCATAGATTTTAAAAATCCAAAAGATGCATTGGAGAATGGCGTTGCAATGGTTCATCAAGAATTGAATCAATGTCTGGACAGAACTGTTGTCGATAATCTTTTTTTAGGTAGATATCCCGTCCGACATGGTGTTGTTGACGAAAACAAAATGGAAAGAGAAGCAAATGAGATCTTTGCTTCTTTGAAAATGACAGTGGATCCTCATCAAATAATGAGGACAATGAGCGTATCGCAAAGGCAGATGGTAGAGATAGCAAAGGCTGTCTCGTATAATTCCAAAATCATCGTACTAGATGAACCTACATCATCTTTAACAGAAAGAGAAGTTCAAAAGCTTTTTTCTATTATCAGAAGTTTAAAAGCTAAAGGTGTTTCATTTATATATATTTCCCACAAAATGGATGAGATCTTTGAAATATGTGATGAAGTTGCAGTACTAAGAGATGGCAAAATGGTATCACTCAAAGAAATAAAAGATACAACAATGAGTGAACTTGTTTCTCAAATGGTAGGTAGATCTCTCGATAAAAGATTCCCGGATGTCGATAATAATCCTGGTGAAGATTATCTTGAGGTCAAGAATCTATATACAAAATACCAACCGGTGCTAGAAGATATATCATTTTCAGTAAAAAAGGGGGAGATCTTTGGTCTTTATGGCTTGGTAGGAGCTGGCAGAAGCGAGTTGCTTGAGGCTCTATTTGGCATAAGGACTATTTCTTCTGGAGATATCCTTCTTGATAAGAAAAGACTGTTTCTTACTTCTTCCAAAGATGCAATGGACCATAACTTTGCTCTTGTAACAGAGGAAAGAAAGATAAATGGCATGTTTGGTAAAGGCTCAATTGAATTCAATACTTGTATTACCAATATGGAAAAATACAAGGAGAACAGCATGATTAGCAAAAGAAAGATGTATGAAGCTACCAAAAGGGAAATCAAGCAAATGAATACGAAGTGTACATCTACCGATGAGCTTATTACAGCCTTGAGTGGTGGTAATCAACAAAAAGTGATTATCGGAAAATGGCTAGAAAGAAAACCTGATGTTTTCTTGATGGATGAACCAACAAGGGGCATAGATGTTGGTGCCAAATATGAAATTTATCAATTGATAATCAATATGGCAAAGGAAGGCAAGACTATTCTAGTTGTTTCTTCTGAAATGCCTGAGATACTTGGTATTACGAACAGAATTGCCGTTATGTCAAATCATCGTATTTCTGGAATTGTCAACACAAAGGATACTAATCAGGAAGAACTGCTGCGTCTTTCTGCTAAATATTTATAAGGGAGATTAATATGGATTCAAGACTAGATAGATATCAAGAAGATTTGCAACTTCTTATGAAAGATGGCACATATAAAATCCGATCCTTGAGAGAAGAAATCATTGAAGTCAAACATGATAAAAGTGTAGAAAATACAGAGAAATCCTCAAAGCTTAATGAACTGAAGCATAAGTTGGAACAAGCTAAAGCGATCGAGCATGAAAACAGGAACAAGGTAAAAGCGCTTTCGAGAGAAGCTGTCGATTACTCCAATTCGATTTACAAGGATCATGAAAGAAAAGTATTTGCAGAAGAGGACAAGAAAATAGAAGAAGCAAAAAAGCTTTTCTTGGTCGAAAAACAATCGATAAAGAAGGAGTGTATTGATCGCATTGCCAAGATAAAGGAAGACACAGGTTCGAATCTAAATATCAAGGAAGAGATCCAAGTTGCCAAATATGAAGAGAAATCGCACTTGATTGAGGCTAGAAACAAGAGAGTTTCTTCAATAAACAATGCAAAAGCAATCAAAAACCAAACATACATTGATCATGTACAGGAAAACAGAGTGCTTAGGGGAGGGAAAAGCAGTTTCAAGGAAGATCAAGTCTTGAAATTCAAAAACTATCAAGCTTCATTCTCATTCAACTCATTTCTTCTTTCAAATGGTCTTTATATTGCAATTTTGATTTTCTTCGTTATTTGTATTGCAATTGCACCTATTAAGGTAAACTCGAATCTCTTCACAATTCCCAATATCCTAACAATTCTAGAGCAGTCTTCGACGAGGATGTTCTATGCTCTTGGAGTTGCTGGATTGATTTTATTGGCGGGAACTGATCTGAGTGTGGGAAGAATGGTAGCTCTTGGGTCTGTTGCTACATCCTTATTGCTTCATAAAGGAACGAATATTGTAACATTCTTTGGAATGGGTCCTTGGAATTTTGACAGCATTCCTATGGCATTAAGAGTCATTATTGCTTTGCTTTCTGCAATTATCCTGTGTTCTGCATTTTCACTATTTGCTGGATTCTTCACGGCAAAATTAAAGATACACCCATTTATAACAACCCTTTCTACCCAATTGATCATTTATGGGCTGTTGTTCTTCGGAACATCTGGTACTCCAACAGGCAGTATTGACAGTTCTATTAAGGATCTCATTGGCGGAAGGTGGGTACTTGGGTATATAGGGCGTGATCTAATTACATTCCCTAAGCTGATTATTCCTGCTGTTGTAGCTATTATTATTGCATGGTTCATCTGGAATAAGACCGTCTTCGGAAAGAATATGTATGCTGTGGGTGGAAATAGCGAGGCTGCATCAGTGTCAGGAATATCCGTATTCAAAACAACTCTTTTGATATTCCTTATGGCAGGAATATTCTATGGGTGCGGATCCTTTCTAGAGGCTTTCAGGGCAAATACATCTGCTGGTACGGGACAAGGTTTTGAGCTTGATGCTATAGCGGCTTGCGTCGTTGGAGGTATTTCTTTCAATGGAGGAATCGGTAAAATAGGCGGAGCTGTAATGGGTGTTTTGATATTCCAAGGCATGACATATGCTTTGACATTCCTGGGAATAGATACAAACCTTCAGTTTGTTTTCAAAGGTGTAATCATTATTGCTGCTGTTTCTATGGATAGCGTAAAATACATAAAGAAAAAGTAATCTCTCATCGATGATGATTGGAAGAAAAGATAAAAGCTCATTCTGATTGCTAGAATTGAATTAGGCAAAAGAATGAGCTTTTGTTGGTTGATATAAACTTGTCTTCCAGATATGTTTATTTGCAATATGATTTTATTTGCCAGCAGAGGTTGACATAATTTCCCAAAATGCATATATTAGTCAAGGTGTCATCCTTTAAAAGGATATTTCTGTCATGAGATGACAACAGAGCCAAACCGATTGCTGTGGCGATAAGGTGGTTCCGGGAAGTAGGTTTTTACAATTTTAAAACGTATGTCGCAGGGCTTATCTCTTCGACCTCTGGAACACTTAAGTCAGATAGCAATCAGTTGTCTCGCGCAAACGGTAAAGGCTTGGGCCTTTATAACGATATTATTTGATTTGTGGCGTTTGTCCACAAGGAGGAACTGATGGCTAAGGAAAAATTCGAAAGAACTAAGCCACATGTAAACGTAGGTACCATTGGTCACGTTGACCATGGTAAGACCACACTCACCGCTGCTATCACAATGCACTGTGCAAAGCTGTTCGGAGACAAGGCCCTTGCTTATGATGCAATCGATAATGCACCAGAAGAGAAGGAAAGAGGTATTACAATCAATACAAGACACGTTGAGTATCAGTCAAAGAATAGACACTATGCTCACGTTGACTGCCCGGGCCACGCTGACTACATCAAGAACATGATTACTGGTGCTGCTCAGATGGATGGAGCTATCCTTGTTGTTGCTGCAACAGATGGTGCTATGGCTCAGACAAAAGAGCACATTCTTCTTGCAAGACAGGTTGGTGTACCAGCTATCATCGTATTTATCAACAAGTGTGACCAGGTTGATGACCCAGATCTTATTGATCTCGTTGAGGAAGAAATGAGAGACCTTCTCACTGAGTATGGTTTTGATGGTGCTAATTGTCCTGTTATCAGAGGATCTGCATTCCAGGCAATGACAAATCCAGACGATCCAGCTGCAACAAAGTGCATCGATGAGCTTCTTGACGCTATGGATACATATATCCCACTCCCTGCAAGAGCTATCGATCAGCCATTCTTGATGCCTATTGAGGATATCTTCTCAATTTCAGGAAGAGGTACAGTTGTTACAGGAAGAGTCGAGAGAGGCGTTATCCATGTAAACGATCCAGTTCAGATTGTTGGTATCAAGGAGACAAAGAACTCTGTTGTTACTGGCGTTGAGATGTTCAACAAGCTTCTTGATGAAGGTCAGGCAGGAGACAACATTGGTGCTCTTCTCAGAGGTGTCGATAAGAAGGAAGTTGTAAGAGGCCAGGTTCTTGCTAAGCCAAATACAATTACTCCTCACCAGAAGTTCCTTGGAACAATCTACGTTCTTTCAAAGGAAGAGGGTGGAAGACACTCTCCATTCTTCGATGGATACAGACCACAGTTCTACTTCAGAACAACAGATATCACAGGCACATGTCACCTTCCAGCAGGAAAGGAAATGGTTATGCCTGGCGATCACACAGAGATCAATGTTGAGCTCATCCACCCAGTTGCTATGGATAAGGGACTCCGCTTCGCTATCAGAGAAGGCGGAAGAACAGTTGCTTCTGGACAGGTTACAGAGATCACAGAGTAATCTTAAATGCATATTAAGGTTTGTCCGGGAGATTTCCCGGACTACCTATTGATTTTTTGGAGATTTTTTTAAATGGCAAACGAAAGAATTCGTGTGAAGTTGAGAGGATTTGACGTTGAACTTGTAGAGCAAAGCTCGAAGGCAATTGTACAGACTGTAGTCAAGGCTGGTGCTAAAGTTTCTGGTCCTGTTCCACTTCCAACACGTATCAACAAGTACACTGTCCTCAGATCACCACATGTAAACAAGAAGAGTCGTGAACAGTTTGAAATGAGAACACACAAGAGATTGATTGACATCCTGGATCCAACCCAGAAGGTTGTTGAAGCCCTGATGAAACTTGAGCTCCCAGCTGGTGTGGATGTTGAGATTAGACAGTAAAGTTGAGGTAAGAGATGTTAGGGCTTATCGGCAAAAAAGTTGGAATGACACAGGTTTTTGATGCTCAAGGCAGACTCACACCTGTGACAGTAATTAAAATTGAAGATAATGTAGTCATCGCAAATAGAACCGAAGAGAAGAACGGCTATGTTGCTGCAGTATTGGGATCGATGGATAAGAAGAAGTCCCAGGTTACAAAGCCATATGCTGGACAATTTAAGGATGTATGCGAGCCAAAGAGAGTTGTTGTTGAGATGAGAGATTTTGACAATGAAGTCGCTGTTGGTGATGTTCTTGGCGTTGACTTGTTTAAAGATGTAGCTTTCGTAGATGTAACTGGAACCTCAAAAGGTAAAGGTTATCAGGGCGGTATGAAGCGTTATGGCTTCGGTGGCGGTAGAGCAACACATGGTTCAAAGTTCCACAGAGATTTGGGTGGCACAGCCATGTCATCTACACCTTCCCATACATTCAAGGGCCACAGGATGGCTGGTCATATGGGAAATGAGAGAGTCACAGTCCAGAATTTGAAGGTTGTAGCAGTAGATTCAGAGATGCAGGTCCTTATGGTTAAGGGTGCTATTCCAGGCGCAACTGATGGTACTGTTATCGTTAAGAAAGCAGTTAAGAAGTAGGTTAGGTAGAGAATATGGAACAGAAAGTATTTTCCACAGCCGGTAAAGAAGTCGGGACAATTACACTAAACGATTCTGTTTTTGGGATCGAGGTATCAACTGGCTCTATTTACCATGCCATCAGAAATGAAGCAGCAAACCGCCGAGTCGGAACTGCATGTACAAAGACCCGTGCTGAGGTCAATTACAGCAATACTAAGCCTTACAAGCAGAAGGGAACTGGTAATGCGAGAAGAGGTGACAAGAAGTCTCCTATTACAGTTGGTGGTGGTACAATTTTCGGACCAAAGCCAAGAGATTACTCATACTCTCTTCCTAAGAAGGTCAAGAGACTTGCAATGAAGAGCCTTCTAACACTCGGTGTTGAAGAAGGAAGACTTGTTGTTGTCGAGGATTTCACCAGTGAGAATGGCAAGACTAAGGAAGTTGCAGCTATCATGAAGGCTTTTGAAACAGAAGGCCAGCGCACTGTCATTATTATGAAGGATGATGATGCAATGCTTAGACGTGCAGCAAGGAATATTCCTTATTTGCATGTGCTTGCTTACGATAAGCTCTCTGCTAAGGAATTACTCTATGGTAGAAAGATTATCGTGCTCAAGGGAGCAGCTTCTAATCTTAATGATTTCTATGGTGAGAACTAAGGAGCAGAGAGATGAGAGCAGATCAGATAATCATTAAACCAATTTTGAGTGAAAAATCGAATATTGCACGTGAAAGCGAGTGCAGAAAGTATACCTTTGCTGTAAATAAGCTTGCAAACAAGTTCGAGATTATGGATGCTTGCAAGAAGCTTTTCAATGTTGATTGTGTTGCATGCAATACCATGAATGTTGGCGGAAAGCCAAAGTTCTCCAGAGGTAAGGGCGGCTATATCCAAGGCTCAACTCCAGACTGGAAGAAAGCAATCGTAACTCTGGCCAAGGGACAATCTATCTCGGCCATTGACAATATCTAAGGAGAAAAGGAAATATGGCTCTTAAAACTTATAAACCAAATACTCCTGGTCTCCGCCAGAAGGTTTCTTTGGTTAGATCGGAAATTACAGAGAATAAGCCAGAGAAGTCTCTTACAGTTGCTCTTCCGAAGAAGGCTGGTCGTGATACCTTTGGACGCATCAGCGTTAGAAGACGTGGTGGCGGAGCAAAGAGAGCTTACAGAATCATTGACTTCAAGCGCAACAAATATGGAGTCCCTGGCACTGTTAAGACAATTGAGTATGATCCAAACAGAAGCGTAAACATTGCTCTTGTTGCTTATGTAGATGGCGAGAAGCGCTATATTCTTGCACCAAAAGAGCTTGCTGTTGGAACAAAAGTCGTTTCAGGACCAAATGTACCACTAACAGTTGGAAATGCTCTTCCTTTGAAGAATATCCCACTTGGCTTGGCTGTTCACAATGTGGAACTTAACCTTGGCCGTGGTGGTCAGCTTGTTCGATCTGCCGGATTGAGTGCTTCTGTAATCGCAAAAGAAGGTGATTATGTAACATTGCGTTTGCCTTCAGGCGAGATGAGGATGGTGTTCGGCGAATGTTATGCAACGATCGGAGTGCTTGGAAACGAAGATCACATGAATGTGTCTCTCGGAAAAGCTGGTGCTTCAAGACACCTTGGCAGAAGACCAAAAGTCAGAGGTGTTGTAATGAACCCAATTGATCACCCACATGGTGGTGGTGAGGGTAAGACTGCTGCAGGCAGACACCCTGTTACTCCATGGGGTAAGCCAACCAAGGGAGCAAAGACTCGTTCTAAGAAGAAGCCGTCTAGCAAGTTTATTGTTAAGAGGCGAAAGTAGGAGTAGGAAATGGCAAGATCAATTAAAAAGGGTCCTTTTATCGAAGCTAAGCTTCTTAAGAGGGTAGAAGCAGCAAACAATGCTGGTCAGAAACAGATGATTAAGACATACTCCCGTAGTTCAACAATCATCCCAGAGATGGTAGGTTTTACAATCTCTGTGTATAATGGCAAGACTTGGGTTCCAGTTTTCGTAACAGAAAACCTAGTAGGTCACAAGCTCGGTGAGTTTGCTCCTACAAGGAACTTCAGAGGTCATGCATCTGATAAGAAGGCTAAGTAGTAGGTAATATGATGGAAACTAAGACAGGTTATAAAGCAGTTGCTAAATATTTGATGGTTTCTCCTTCAAAGGTTCGTCCTGTAGCAAATCTCGTTAGAGGTAAGGGCTATACTGAAGCAGTTGCCATTCTCGAAGCAATGCCACAGAAGGGATCGAATCTCATTCTAAAAGTTCTCAAGTCCGCAGCTGCAAACGCTTTGGATCAGAACAAGAAGCTTGATGAGGAAGCTCTTTATGTTTCTGAGATCAGGGTAAATGAGGGACCAAGACTCAAGAGAGTATGGGCTCGTTCACATGGAAAGCGCGATATCCTCTTGAAGAGAATGTCTCATATTACCGTCGTAGTAGACGAGAATGCAAAGGTGGGCAGATAATGGGTCAGAAAGTAAATCCAATTGGACTTAGGTTGGGTATCAACAAAACTTGGAAGTCAAAATGGTATGTTGATCCAAGGGAGTATATCGATACACTCCACGAGGATTTGGTGCTCAGAAAAGCATTTCTGGCTTGTCCCGAAGTTGCAGGAGCAGAGATCAGCGATGTTGAAATTATTCGTAAGCCACAACGCGTTACTCTTTGTGTAGCCACAGCTCGCCCTGGAATCATCATTGGTGCTAAGGGTGCAACTGTAGAAAAGCTTGCAGAGAAAATGCAAAAGCTTACAGACAAGAAAGTTCAGATCAAGATCAAGGAGATCAAGAAAGCTGAGTGCGATGCACAGCTTATTGCGCAGAATATCGCAAAGCAACTAGAGGGCAGAGGTGCTTTCAGAAGAGCTTTGAAGAATGCAATTTCAAGAGCAATGGCTGGTGGAGTACAAGGAATCAAGATTAAGTGCTCAGGTCGTCTCGGAGGTGCAGAAATTGCAAGAACAGAGTGGATGAAGGAAGGAAGAGTTCCTCTTCACACTCTCAGATCTGATATCGATTATGGTTTTGCAACTGCGAATACATCATTTGGTGCCATTGGTATCAAAGTATGGGTATTTAACGGTGAGATCTATGATCATGCAAAAGCTGATGACGATACAGTCGGTACTCTTGTAAAGAAGAAGTCCGAAGCTGAGGCAAGGGGTTAGTAGTATGCTTAGTCCAAAGAGAATCAAATATAGAAAGAAGCAACGTGGCACACGCGATGCAGTAGCCCACAGAGGCAATACACTCTCCTTTGGCGAATATGGTCTGATGGCTATTGAGCCACGCTGGATCACAAACCGTCAGATCGAGGCAGCCAGAGTTGCAATGACTCGTCACGTTAAGAGAGGCGGTAAAGTCTGGATTCGTATCTTCCCTGATATGCCATATACAAAGAAACCGGCAGAAACAAGACAGGGAAATGGTAAAGGCGCACCAGAGGGTTGGGTAGCAGTTGTTAAGACCGGAGCTATCATGTTTGAAATGGGTGGAATCGATGAGGAGCTTGCAAAAGAGGCTCTCACACTCGCTGCATCCAAGCTTCCAATCAAGACAAAGTTTGTCTCCCGCGCTGAACAGGAGTAAGGTATGAAGTCATATAAGGAACTCAGTTACAAGGAGCTCGTTGCAAAGCGTGATGAGCTCAGAAAGGACTTGGTCGATCTGAGAATGAAGAAGGTTCTTGGCCATCTGGATAACCCAATGGCTATCAGAAACACCAAGAAGAATATTGCTCGTCTTAACACAAGAATCCATGCAATTGACATCGGACTTGAGAAGACATCTAAGTAAGAGAGGCACGGAAAATGGAATCAAGAAAGAAAAGGATGACTGGCTTGGTGGTTTCCGACAAGATGGAAAAGACCATCGTAGTAGAGGTTGCCAACAGAACACTTCACCCAATTTACAGAAAATACGTGATCTCTACAAAGAGACTTAAGGCTCACGACGAGAAGAACGATGCACATATTGGCGATACAGTCCGCGTAGTGGAATGCCGCCACCTTAGCAAGGATAAGTGCTGGAGACTTGAAGAAGTCGTCGAGAGAGCTCGCTAAAGGAGAAAAGTCATGGTACAGATGCAGACTTATTTGAACGTAGCGGACAACAGTGGTGCAAAGCGTGTGCAATGCATCAAGGTTCTCGGCGGCAGCCACAGATATGTTGCTGGAATCGGTGACATCATCGTTGTTGCAGTTAAGGACGCTCTTCCAAATGGCGCAATAAAGAAAGGCGACGTTATGAAGGCTGTAGTAGTCCGAACTAAAAAGGAATACCGAAGACCTGACGGTACCTATATCAGGTTCGATGATAACGCTTGTGTTATCATTGATGCCAACAACAACCCACGCGGAAAGCGTATCTTTGGACCAGTAGCTAGAGAGCTTAGAGATGGTTATATGAAGATCGTATCTCTCGCACCGGAAGTGTTGTAAGGGGAAGAAGATGAGACTTAAAAAAGATGACACGGTCATGATTATTGCCGGAAAGGATAAAGGCCAGACTGGTAGAATCGTGCAGATCGACCCTGTTAATGAGAGGGTCTATGTCCAAGGCAAGAATATGGTTAAGAAGACCATAAAAAAGAGAAACCCGCAGGATAAGGGTGGCATCAAGGAAGTTGAGGCTCCAATCCATGTTTCTAACGTTGCACTCGTAACAAAAGGAAACAAAGTAAGCAAGATTGGATACAAGATGGTAGATGGAAAGAAAGTCCGATATGCCAAGAAGACAGGAGAGGTGCTATAAAATGGCTGATGAGAAGTTCATACCAAATTTTAAGAAAAAGTATCTCGAGATTGTAAGACCTGAGCTTCAAAAGGAGTTTAACTATGATACTCCTATGCAGATTCCTCAGCTTGAGAAGATTACTGTTTCTGTTGGTGTTGGAGAGGCTACTACTAATAAAAAGCTCCTTGACGCTGCAGTAAAGGAACTCGAGCAGATTACTGGCCAGCATGTCGTCAAGACAAAAGCAAGAAAGTCCATTGCTAACTTTAAGGTTAGAGAGGGACAGGAGATCGGTGCTAAGGTTACTCTTAGAGGCGACAATATGTGGTATTTCCTTGAGAGACTTATTTGTATTGCACTCCCTCGTGTTAAGGACTTCAAGGGCGTAAATCCAAATGCTTTCGATGGCAATGGAAACTATTCTCTTGGCATTACCGAGCAGATTATCTTCCCAGAGATTGACTATGACAAGATCGAGAGAGTCAGCGGATTGAATGTAGCAATTGTTACATCTGCTGTTAATGATGAGCAAGGATTTGCTTTGCTTAAGGCTCTCGGTATGCCGTTCGCAAAGTAAGGAGTACTGAAAGAAAATGGCAAAGAAGTCTTTAATCGTTAAATGTAAAAAAGATCCAAAGTTCTCAACAAGACGATACAATCGTTGCAGAATTTGTGGCAGACCTCGTGGATATATGCGCGATTTTGATATGTGCAGACTATGTTTCAGAAAGCTGGCCTCTGAGGGACAGATTCCTGGTGTGACAAAGTCAAGCTGGTAGGAGATAAGAAAATGGCAGTTAGTGATCCAATTGCAGATATGCTGACTAAGATCAGAAATGCTAGTCAGGCTAAGCATGAAAAGGTTGATGTAACAGCTTCAAATCTTAAGCTCCAGATTATCAAGATCCTTAAGAATGAAGGTTTTATCAAGAATTTCAAGAAAGTGACAAAGGATGATCTGACATTCATCAGAATATTCCTTAAATATGAGGACGATCAGAAGCCTGTTATCCATGGTATCGATCGTATCTCCACTCCTGGTCGCCGTGTTTATTGCGGTTACAAGGATATGCCTTCCATTTACAATGGAATTGGAGTGGTAGTCGTTTCAACCTCAACAGGTGTTGTTACTGGCAAGAAAGCTAAAGAAGCACGTGTTGGTGGCGAGCTTATTTGCACAGTCTGGTAAGGAGAGAAGATAAAATGTCTAGAATCGGAAAATTGCCAGTTGCTATTCCAGCAGGTGTAACAGTTAAGCTCGAAAATGGCTTTGTATCTGTTTCTGGCCCAAAGGGAAGTCTTTCCCAGTATGTCAGACCAGAGGTCAAGGTTGATATCCAGCCTAACGAGGTTGTTTTGACAAGGATCAATGATGAGAAATCATCAAGAAGCTATCATGGTCTTTATCGCCAGCTAATCAATAACATGATTGAAGGTGTTTCCAAGGGATTTTCAAAGACTCTGTTGATCAATGGCGTTGGCTACAGAGCAGAACTTAGCAAGGATGGGAAGATCCTTATTCTTGCTCTTGGATACTCAACAATCATAGAGTATGTAATCCCTCAAGGAATTACAATTACAGCAGATGGCCCAGGCAAGCTTACAGTTGCAGGTATCGACAAGGCGCAGGTTGGTCAAGTAAGCGCAGAAATCCGCTCACTTAGAGGACCAGAGCCATACAAGGGCAAGGGCATCAAGTATGAGACCGAGAATATCCGCCGCAAGGTTGGTAAGTCCGGTGCTAAGAAATAAGGCGGTTTAGGTTATGAACAGAATGATTGATAAAAGAAGAAAGCAGGCCAAGAGAAAGGCTCACATCAGAAAGAGAATCTCTGGAACCGCTGCCAGACCAAGGTTGACTGTATTCAGGTCCAACATGCATATGTATGTACAGGCTATCGACGATACAGTAGGACATACACTGGTTTCTGCATCTACTGTTGAGGCTGAATTGAAAGATCTCAAAAATACAGTTGCTGACGCTGAAAAGCTTGGAGAGGCTGTAGGAAAGAGGCTCTTAGAGAAAAATATCACGGCAGTCGTGTTCGATAGAAACGGCTATTTGTACCATGGTATTGTGAAGAGCATCGCAGATGGCGCTAGAAAAGCCGGTGTTAAGTTCTAGGAGCGGGTATGGAAAAGTCAAGAGATAAAGAATTCAAAGATGGCTATGTAGAGAAGCTTGTTACTCTCAATCGAGTTTCCAAGACTGTCAAGGGTGGAAGAAAAATGTCTTTCGCTGCCTTGGTTGTTGTTGGCTACGGTGATGGCAGAGTAGGATATGGCTTCGGAAAAGCAAATGACGTATCAGATGCTATCAGGAAAGCTACAGATAAAGCTAAGAGCAGCTTGATCACAGTTCCTTTAAAGGGAAATACTATCCCTCATGACATGGTTGGGAAATTCAAGAGTGCTTCAGTTCTTTTGAAGCCTGCTGTTCCTGGTACAGGTGTTATCGCTGGAGGCGCTGTTCGTTTAGTTTGCGATGCAGCTGGTATCAAGGACGTGCTTTCAAAGTCCCTCGGTTCCAGAAATGGCATCAATACAGTCAAAGCTACATTCGATGCTTTTGAGCATTTGTATGATGCAAAGGCTGTTGCTAATTCCAGAGGCAAGACTCTGAAGGAAATGTGGAGCTAAAAATGGCACAGATAAAGATCACTCTTGTTAAGAGCGTTGCTGGATCGCTTCCAGTCCAGAGAAAGACTGTAAAGGTCCTTGGACTTGGAAAGATCAATAGTAGCGTAGTACGTGAAGATAATCCTGTCACCCGTGGCATGGTTCGCACAGTAGAACACCTTGTTAAGGTCGAGGAGGTTTAATTATGGCACAGATTGTTAAGCCAGAAGGTGCAACAAAGAAAAAGACAATCGTAGGTCGTGGCGCTTCTTCGAAAGGTAGAGCTTGTGGTCGTGGACATGATGGGCAGAATAGCCGCTCTGGCGGTGGAGTAAGGCCTGGATTTGAAGGCGGACAGATGCCTCTCTACAGAAGAGTCGCAAGGAGAGGCTTCTCAAACTATCCATTCAAGGAAGAATATCAGGCTGTATCACTTGCAACTATTGAAGCTGTATACGAAAATGGTGATGTCGTTTCCAATGAAACTCTCAAGGAGAGAGGAGTAATCAAGGGAAAGAACACTGTTGCTAAGATCCTTTCAGATGGTGATTTGACCAAGAAAGTGACAATTGAGGGGCTAAAGTGCTCAAAGGTTGCTGCTGAGAAGATTCAGGCTGCAGGTGGAGAAGTTAAATAAAAACGAAAGGTAAGTCAAATGGCAAACACTCTGGTAGAATCATTCAGGATAAAGAGCACTAGGAAGAAGATATTCTTCACGATAGGTATTTTGATTATCTCTCGAATTGGAGCTATGCTTCCTATTCCTGGAATAAATCCGGCTGCAGTACTAAACTACTTCAACTCGAATTCCAACTCCTTTACTGAATACTTGAATTTCTTCTCCGGCGGTGCATTTGCAAACTTCTCGATTTTCATGTTGGGAGTAATGCCATACATCAGTACTCAGATTATTTTGCAGTTGCTGATGGTGGTAATCCCATCGCTTAAGAAGCTTGCAGAGGATCCTCAAGGTTCAAAGAAGATTCAGCAGTATACTAGATACGGTAGCGTCGTGGTTTGTGCATTGCAAGGTGCAGCAGCATCTGTATATGCACGTGGTATTCCTGGCGCATTGGCAGTCTCGTCCGGAGTATTTATTCCAGTTGCTATAATCAGCGTTACAGCTGGTTCTATGCTCTTGGTTTGGCTTGGCGAGAAGATTACTCAGTATGGTATTGGAAATGGTATCTCGCTGTTGATCTTTGCTGGTATCGTAGCTAGAATCCCAACTGCTATCTACACTATGATTCAGGGAATTGGTAACCATACAATCAACCCTGTATCTTTGATTGTAGTTGTTGTTATGTTCTTCTTCGTCGTTGCTCTTGTTATCTTTGAAGAGAAAGGACAGAGGAAGATTCCAGTTGTATATTCCAGCCGACAGGTCGGAAATAGGTTGTATAGAGGGCAGAATACATTCTTCCCTGTAAAGATTAATCCATCAGGTGTTATTCCTGTAATCTTTGCTTCTACACTCCTTTCATTCCCCTTGCAATTGGGATATAATTCGAATATTAAGTGGCTACAGGCAGTAGCAAATTTCTTAAATCCGCAGCGTGCCCCCTATCTAATCATCTACACCCTGCTGATTTTGGGTTTTGCTTACTTCTATACCTCATTGGTTCTCAGACCAAGTGATATTGCTGAGAACATAAGAGCGAATGGAGGTACTATCCCTGGTATTGGCTCAGGCTTCAAGAAGGATGCTAAGGGCAATGTTGTGATCAACAAGGAAACAGGCAAGCCAGTGACTGTTCTGGAAGATTATCTGAGAAAGGTTATTAATAGAGTTGCTTTCTCTGGTGCAATCTTCTTGGCATTTATTGCTTTGATTCCTACATTGATTCAGCTTGCATTTAATTTGCCTTCAAGTGTTGCCATGATGTTTGGTGGAACATCTCTTATCATTATGGTAGGCGTTGACCTCGAAACAGTTAATCAGCTCGAGACAGAGCTCGGTGAGCATAAGATATCAAAGGATTACCGCCCTAAGAAGCGCAAGACCAATAAGATCTAATTAGGAGCTTTGACTATGAAAGTAAGAGCAAGTGTCAAACCAATTTGTGACAAGTGTAAAGTTATTAGACGCGGAGGAGTTGTTCGCATTATTTGTGAAAACCCAAAGCATAAGCAGAGACAGAAATAAGGTAGGAGACCAATATGGCACGTATAGCTGGTGTTGACTTGCCAAATAAGGCAGTTAAGATCGCATTGACATATATCTATGGTATCGGCAATAAGTCTGCTATGGATATTTGTTCAAAGACTGGAATTGATCCAAATGTCAGGATTAATACTTTATCCAGTGATGATATCGGTAAGATTAGAACTGTACTAGAAGAAGAGTACAAGATTGAGGGACATCTCAGAACAGAAGTTGCTCTCAATATCAAGAGATTGATGGATATCGGATGCTACAGAGGTCTTCGCCATAGAAAAGGACTTCCTGTAAGAGGTCAGAGGACAAAGACTAACGCTCGAACAAGAAAGGGCAGAAAGAAGACCGTCGCAGGCAAGAAGAAATAAGGATAAGGTATAGAAAATGGCTAACGTAAAGAAGAAAGTAAAGAAGACAGTTCTGGAAGGAAATGTATATATCCAGGCGACCTTCAACAATACAATCATTACTGTTACCGATCTTACCGGTAACGCAATTTCTTGGGCTTCTGCTGGTGGACTTGGCTTCCGTGGAGCAAAGAAATCAACTCCTTATGCTGCACAGACAACATGCGAGACTGCTGCGAAGAAAGCAATGGACTATGGTCTCAAAGAGGTCAATGTTTACGTAAAGGGACCAGGTGTTGGGCGTGAAAGCGCAATTAGAGCTCTTGGCGTAATCGGTTTGAAGGTAAAGTCTATAAAAGACGTGACTCCAATCCCTCATAATGGCTGTCGTCCACGAAAGACTCGCCGTGTTTGATTTTTCTATCAGGCAGTCGAGCCTGATAGATATTGCTGCTTAGATGCAGCATGATTTTATAGGAGTAATCATGGCTAGAAAAAATCTTCTTAAGGGCTTCAAGAGACCGACTGGGATTATCTCTGATCACACAGTATCGACTCCAGATTATGGCAAGTTTGTAGCATATCCATTCGAGAGAGGGTTTGGAACTACTGTTGGAAATACACTCCGCAGAGTACTTCTTTCTTCGATTCAAGGCTATGCTGTAACAGCAATCCGTTTCACTACTTTCTCAAACTCTGATTTGAGAGAGGCTCATATGGTGACTTCGGAATTTGAGCCATTACCTGGAGTAAGAGAAGATATCTCAGATATCATTGCAGCTATTAAGAAATTGCAAATCAGCATGCCAGAGGAAAGCGAAGGGACGATAATCACTATTCCGTGCAAGGGACCAGGTGTTATCACTGGAGCAGACTTCGAGAGAGATCAGGTGACTGTAACAAACAAGGATCTCGTAATATTCACGATGATGGATGATTGCGATCTTGAGATGGAAGTCCAGATCGATCTCGGTCGTGGCTATGTGCCATCAGAGCTCAATGAAAAGTATTCAGAAGAGCCTGGTACGATTTCTATTGATGCATTCTTCTCTCCTGTTAAGAGAGTAAAGTACTCTATCGAGCCTACGAGAGTTGGTCAAAGAAATGACTATGACAAACTTACTCTAGAGATTTTCACAGATGGAACTATAACACCTGAGGATGCTCTTGGAGAGGCTGCAAAGATTATCAAGGAGCATTTTACAATCTTCATTAACTTCGACGAGGACAAAATCTGTACAACAGAAGAGGTTGATGAGGAAGAAGAGAGGATAAAGAAGCTTCTAGATACTCCTGTTGAGGAGCTGGAGCTTACAGTCCGTTCTTCAAATTGCTTGAAGAATGCTGGAATCAAGACAATCGGCGATTTGGCAAAGAAGACTGAAGAGGAAATTGGAAAGACAAGGAATTTTGGAAAGAAATCCCTTGCTGAGATTAAGGATAAGCTCAAAGATTGGGGGCTTACTCTTGGCATGACCGACTTCAGTGTATTAAAGACATCTATTAAAGTTCCAGAGAGTAAGGAAGTAGAGAACAATGAGGCATAGAGTTGGATTCAATGCGCTTTCTCGTAAGTCTGGCGAACGCAAGGCACTAAAGCGCAACATGGTCACATCTCTCTTTAGATTTGAGAGAATCGAGACAACTAAGGCTAAGGCACTTGAAGTCAGAAGGATGGCAGAAAAGATGATTACACGTGCGAAAGTGGATAGTGTCCACAATAGACGTGAAATTGCCAAGTTTGTTTATGATGAAGCTATCGTAGACAAGCTCTTCAAGGAAATCGCTCCGATGTTCGCAGAACGCAAGGGTGGTTACACAAGGATTCTCAAGACTGGTTATAGGCTTGGGGACGCTGCCGAGATGGTAATTCTTGAGCTAGTCGAAAAGACAGCATCAAAGACAGAAAAGGCAGAGAAGAAGGATGCAAAGAAAGCGAAGAAAGCTGAGAATGCATCCGCAGCAAAGTAATCGAGAATAGGTTGCTCACTGCTGAAAGTCTTCCTATTGGAAGAGTATGGGTTTTACCCTAGCGCCGTCACAGATGTGGCGGTTTTTTATTTGCCTTAAACAATGCAAATTATATAATAGGTCTCTCAATATAAATCAATGATTGTCTTGACAGCAACAGTTCTTTGATTCACTATCAAAATGTTATACTTTTAAAAGGAGGTATCGAAAAGATGCTAATAACACTATTGATATCCCTCCTATGTTGTATTGCTGGTATAGTTGCAGGTTTTGTAGGCCGTTGGATTTATGCGAAGGTTAAGTTGACCTCTGTTGAGCAAAAAGCAAAGCGCTTGGAGGCAGATGCTGTAAGAGCCGCTGAGGCAAAGGCTAAAGAGATCATCCTAGAGACTAGAGAGAAGCTCCAAAAAGAGCAACAAGCTCAGGAGAGTGAAGCGAGAGAGAGACGATTCGAATTGCAAAAGAGCGAGCGACGACTTTTGCAAAAAGAAGAAAACCTTGATCAAAAGCAACAAGAAATCGAAGCTGTCAAGCGACAACTGGGAGAGAGGGACGAAGCTCTTATCCAAAAAGAGAAAGAAGCGACTGAGAAAGAGGATATGCTTTCGAAAGAACTTGAGAGAGTCGCTCAGATGACACGAGAGGAAGCTAAAGACTCGATAATAGAGCAAATGAAACAAAAGGCCGAACATGATGGCCAAGTTTACATCAACAAAATCGAGCAAGAAGCGCAATTGCAAGCAGATAAAAAGGCTCGTGACATCATAGTCACATCTATTCAAAGGCTTGCAACTGAAGTCTCTGGAGAGATTACTACCACATCTGTAAGTCTCCCATCTGATGAGATGAAGGGACGAATCATAGGCAGAGAAGGACGCAATATCAGGACTCTGGAAACATTGACAGGTGTCGATATCATTATCGATGACACTCCTGAAGCTGTAGTCATCTCCTGCTTTGATCCTGTGAGAAAGGAAATAGCAAGAGTTGCGCTTGAGCGACTTGTCCAAGATGGCAGAATCCATCCAGCGAGAATCGAGGAAGTTGTAAACAAAGTCTCAAAGGAAGTTGGCAGGATAATTGTTGACGAGGGAGAGAAGGTAGTATTTGACCTTGGCATCCACAGCATGGGAACAGAGCTTATTAGAGCGCTGGGGCGTTTACACTTCAGAACTTCCTATGGCCAGAATGTTCTCTTGCATTCAAAAGAAGTTGCTATACTTGCTGGTATGATTGCATCTGAGGTAGGAGCAGATGCAGAGATTGCAAAGCGTGGTGGCCTTTTGCATGACATAGGAAAGGGAGCAGAGACAGAAAGCGAAGCCAACCATGCGGAGCTAGGCGCTGAACTCGTAAAGAGACTCGGAGAGGATCCTAAAGTTGTCAATTGCGTTCTTGCACATCATGGGGATGTTGAACCAACTTGTCTTGAATCGATTATAGTCCAGATTGCTGATGCAATCTCTGCTGCACGCCCTGGAGCCAGAAGAGAAAGCTTGGACAACTACATCAAGCGACTTGAATCGCTGGAGAATATTGCTAAAGGTTTCGATGGAGTTGATAATGCATTTGCAATCCAAGCTGGCCGAGAGCTCAGGATAATGGTAAATAGCGACAGTGTGTCGGATGAAGGTGCTAAGAAGATTGCACAAGGTATCGCAGAAAGGATTGAAGCTGAGTTAAGATATCCTGGCAAGATTAAGGTTACAATCATCAGGGAGACACGAGTTGTGGAGTATGCAAAATAATGGATAATACCATTCGAGTGATGATGATTGGAGATATTACCGGATCATCCGGCATGGGAGCCCTTTTAATGGGGCTCTCTTCAATTGTCGAAGAAAAAAAAGTATCATTTGTGATTGCTAATGGAGAGAATGCTGCAGATGGATATGGCATCTCTATTGAAAACTACAACGATATGAAAAAGCTTGGAGTAAATGTAATTACAAGTGGAAATCACATATGGCAAAAAAGTGATATATTCCCGATTATGGATAAAAATGATGACATTCTACGTCCAGTTAATTATCCAGAACCGTGTATAGGGATTGGCTATACTATCAAGAATGTTGCTGGTATTGAAATTGGCGTTGTCAATGGGCAAGGAAGAGTTGATATGGCATCAATTGATGATCCTTTCAAGAAAGTCGAGATGGCAGTTGAAAGAATCAGGAAGAGGACTTCGCTTATATTTGTCGATTTCCATGCAGAATCAGCAGAGGAGAAAGAGGCTTTGGGGTTTTATCTCGATGGGCGCATCACAGCATTCGCTGGCACTCATACGCATATCCAGACAGCAGATCAACGGATTTTGCCAAATGGAACAGCTTACATAACTGATCTTGGTATGACAGGTGCAACATGCAGTGTAATTGGTTTTAAACCAGAGATTTCTATAGCTAGACAATTGACACAAGTTCCATACAAAAGCGAAGTTTCGGATCATAAGGGCTCTATTCAAGGAATAGTCGTAGAGTCAGACATCAATAGTGGCAGAGCACTATCTATAGAGAGGTTCCGTACTTAGTAGCCAATTTATAAGAATATATTCGCCTAGGATTTTTATAGTGTAGTATTTATTATCACTCCATCAGATATGATTGATATCTTTTGAAAGTCTGTAGCAAGGCCTATTGTTCTTTCTATTTGGTCTATCGCCTTATTGATATCAGATGAGAACATAAGATCATTTGAAAACTCTGCAAATATATATCCATTGCTATTTGTAACTCCAACCAATTTTGTTTTGGACGGAATGTATGAGATTATGCCTTTTCCGATTTCAGCATCATTCAGTGGCAATAGAAGTGCTTCCAAGACATTATGCAAGTCATCATGAGTGAATGGTTCGGCCTCTTTTGCAACAACAATAGGTCCATTTATGTTATATAGACAGACATCAATTGAACTTGGAATTGGTTTTGCTTTTGATTGCTTATACAATTCTATGTGCTCAGCTATTTTTGCATTTGATATATTTGTCTTTGCATATGGGTAAGCGATAAAACAAAGCAATACCGAATAGATGACAACCAAAATCGCAAAAATCAGAGTGTAGCGCACTCTTGTGTGTTTATTGCTCTCTGCTTTCTCAGGCATGAGGTTATTCTATTCTATTGATGAAGATATCGCAAGAACTATTGAATTCTCTTCTTTACACTCTCTTTTTGATAAAGATATCATAAAAATATGGTATTCAATGGTGGCATATCGGTTTCAGAGGGATTGGCATATGGTAAGGCCCATCTTTATATTCATTGCAAAAACCAGATTGAGCATGTTCTTGTAAATAAAGACGATGTAGCATCTGAGATTGGTATATTTAGCTCAACTCTTGAAAGTCTTATAGAAAAAGACAAGGCACTTGTGTATAAAAACGAGCAAGAGAAATCGCTTATTGATATGAATATTGCAATGCTTTCTGATCCGGAGCTGAAAGCTAAAGTTGAAATGATGATATCAGCAAAGCTATACAATGCACCATGGGCTGTTTCTGTAGTACTTGATGAATATATAGATGCGATGAAAGCAATCAAAGATGAGTATATGTCAGAGAGAGTATCTGATTTCGAGGATGTGAAATACAAACTTGTAAGCACTCTTTTGGATAAATGCAACGATATCTCTCTTTCTGAACCATCAATTTTGGTTGCCGATTATCTCTTGCCATCAGAGCTTCTTTCGCTGGATAAGGCAAAACTGAAGGCAATTGTAGTTGAGAAAGGTGGTGCTACAAGCCACATTGCAATCCTTTCGAAATCCCTTGGGATTCCAGCAATCCTTGCGATGAAGAACATTACGAAAGAAGTGAAGAACTCTGAATGGATTATCGTAGATGGGATAGATGGCAATGTAATATCAAATCCAAATGCAGAGCAAATTGCCTATTGCAATGAAAGAATTGAAACAAAAGAAGAAGAGAAAGCGGAGCTTTTACGCTCGTCTGGGCTTCCAGCAGTTACAACAGATGGCCATAGGATCCACCTTTTTTGCAATATAGAGGGGCTAGATGGTTTGGATGGAGTTCTTAAATCGGGGGCAGAAGGTATAGGGCTTTTTAGAACAGAGTTTTTGTTTTTGCAAAAAGATCTTTTTCCTAATGAGCAAGAAAGAGCTGAAATCTATAAGAAGGTTGCCTGCGAAATGAAGAATGTAGGCCCAGTTGTTGTTCGTACAATGGATGTCGGAGGAGATAAATTCTCAGACTCTCTTGGAATTCAGGAGGACAATCCTTTCCTTGGCAATCGTTCGATCCGTTATGCAATGAACCATAAAGAGCTATTTAGAGACCAGTTGATATCGATTTTGAAAGCTAGCATCTACAATGATATAGAAATAATGTTTCCTTTTATAAGCGGTCCCGATGAGCTTGCTGATGTCTTGGAATTTTTTGAGAATACAAAGAATGAGTGTAGAGAGAAGAACATACCATTTGACGAAAAAATGAAAGTAGGTACAATGATTGAAGTTCCGTCGGCAGCCATAACAAGTGACATCATTGCTGATATGGTGGATTTTATGAGCATAGGGACTAACGACCTTATTCAGTATACTATTGCTGTTGATAGGGGCAATGAGAAGGTCGCCAAGTTCTACTCGGCATTGCATCCTGCTGTGCTAAGACTGATTAAGAGCGTTGTTGAGAATGGAAAGAAGAAGAACAAGCCTGTCTCGATTTGTGGAGAAATGGCAGGATCATTAGAGTATATGCCCATTTTGATAGGATTGGGGATGGAGAGGTTGTCGATGGTTGCTCCTGCTGTGCTTAAAGCAAGAGAAAGAATTCGTGCTCTAAGCTATGAAGATTGCAAGAACCTTGTCGACAGGCTTTTGGAAAAGAAAGACGAAAAGAGCATAAAGAAGGAGCTCGAGGAATTTAACAATGGAAAAACTTGATATACGAAATAAAGCCGATATAGATACAAACTTGCCACTTGTGTCGATAATAGGTAGGCCAAATGTCGGCAAATCGACTCTTTTCAATAGGTTGATTGGGAAAAGACGCGCTATAACAGACCCAACAGCCGGAGTTACAAGAGACCCGATTCCTGAAAGATGGTTATTGGGAAACAATCCAGTCACTCTTGTCGATTCTGGTGGAGTGAAGGTAGACAAAGAAGGTCTTGATTATGCTGTATCAGAAAAGTCACTCTCTTTGCTTTCCATGAGCGACATAATATTATTTATGATGGATGTGAATGAAATAACAGCCGAGGATCAGATGCTTTTGAAAGAGCTCAGGCCATATACAGATAAGGTCGTTCTTGTTGTGAACAAAGTTGACAATGTAGAAAAAAATGATCTTGTTTGGAACTATTTCAGCTATGGATATCAGAGAGTTCTGGGGATATCGGCTGCACATGGAACAGGAATAGAAGAACTCGAAGAGACAATCCTTGGTATGCTTGACTTGGAAAGGACAGAGGAAATCCCTGAGGAGCCTGAGACAATAAAGCTTGCAATTATGGGAAAGCCGAATACAGGTAAATCCACGCTTACAAATCTCCTAACTGGGAGGGATATATCGATAGTATCCGAGATTGCAGGAACAACGAGAGATGTCATGCGTGGCACATTTGTCTATAAAGGTACGGAGTACACTGTGCTTGATACAGCAGGCATCAGGAGAAAATCCAAGGTTGATGAGGATGTGGAGTACTACTCTGTCAACCGTGCAATCAAGACAATTGATGAGAGTGATGTCGTTTTGTTGATGATTGATGTCAATCAAGGCCTTGCTGAACAAGATAAAAAAATTGCGCAGCTCATTGTAAGACGAGGAAAGGGCGTGATTCTTGTTCTAAACAAGATAGATAAGCTCTCTGGGACTCCGAATGAGCTTTCTGCAATAAAAGACAGAGTAAGATTTCTTTTCCCAATCTTGAACTTTGCGCCATTGATGCCTATATCGGCTCTTGAGGGACAGGAGATAGGCAATCTTCTTGATATGGTATGGCAAGTTTGGAGGCAATTGAACAAGAGGATCGATACATCTGATGTCAATAATGCTCTAAAAAAATGGACAAGCGACCAAGAGCCTCCTCGTGGAACTTCTGGCCATTACAAAGTTCTTTATGGAACTCAAGTATCTGAAAATCCTGTTAGATTCCTTTTCTTTGTAAACAGAGTGTCCAACTTCCCAGAGACTTATATTTCATACATGAAAAACTGTATCAGGAAGGATTTTGGATTTTCATATATTCCTGTAGAGATTTCGTTAAGAGAAAGAAGACGAAATGCCTCGTTAAATGAGAAAGGTCCTAAAAACAGTGAAGTTGAGGTGAAGAAGCTTGTCAACAAGGCAAAGAAGAGCAAAAGCACCAAAAAGAGCGGAATATCCAACAAGCCTGGAAACAAAGCAAAGATAGGAAAGCTAGAAGAAAGAGCAAGGACTGTTATCCGAAATAGCAAACAGAAGAAGGGCAGATAATGGGATATGCAAGCGATAATGGAATAAAAGCAATATGTTTCGATATCGATGGGACTTTTTATCCTAAGTGGAAGATGGACCTGAAGTTGATAAAAGCATCTGTCTTTCATATTCCATTTGCATTGAAGTACAACAGATGCAGGAAAAGAATACGCAAAGATGATGCCTTTGGGCTTTATCCTGCAATGAGCTATGATGAAATAACAAGACGAGGAGCTCTGCTATGCTTTGGCAATTCCTCTGAGCATGCTCAAAAACTCTTCAGAAAAAAAGAGAAGGCTGTATTCCATGATTTCTTTCTACGCTCTTATCGAAATATAAAGCCAGCAAAAGGTGTTGCCGATGCGCTTTCTATTGCGAAGGAAGAGGGTTTTAAGCTTGCTGCTCTTTCTGATTTTCCTATTGGTGTGAAATTGAAAGCAATGGGGATTGAACAATATTTCGATTTCTCGATATCTTCTGAGGACCTTGGGCATTTCAAGCCTTCAAAAACTCCATTTGCAGCTCTTTCGGAGCGTCTATTGCTAAAACCGAATGAGATTCTATATGTTGGAGATAGCTACCAAAAGGATGTGCTTGGCGCTAAGAATTATGGCATGCACTCGTGTCTTATTTTCAGTAAAGCAGGAAAGGAATATACTGATGCCGATTTATCTGTCCAATCTTGGGCAGAGTTCATAGAGAAGGTTTTTTGATAGGGTAGAAACATGGATACGGATTTTCTTACATATGCTATAATCGGAGTCGCTTTTTTAATTAATCTGATAATAACGTTCGCATTCAGGATTGCCGACAAGAAAGACAGGACATTAAAAAACATTAATAACCAGATAAAGAATTTCAGAACAGAAGTAAACTCAACAGTAGCTCGTGTAAATACTACAGCAAAGGATTGCGAGATTAACATACAAAGCAGAGTTGAGCAAGCTGATGCAGCTAATTCCAAGCTCGCAGAATCATTGGATATGCTAATGGTGCATCAAAAAGAGCTTTCTGATTTGGAGTACATATGCAAGAGTTACAAAATTGCACTTGAAAAGCTGAAGGGCCAGACAGAGCAAGCAGAGGCGAGGATTTTGGCTGTGCAATCTGAAGTGCGAAAAGCAGAATCAATCAATGCATTTACTCTTTCTTTCCAGGCAGATGCAGAAAGGTTAACAAACCAAATGCAAGATCTAAAGACAGAGTATGTGCGTCTAATTGCGTCAACAGAGCAAGGATTGAAGAATGCTGCACAAAATCAACAAGAAGAGAATAGCCGTGCATTGATGGCATTTTCCGATGCAATCGAAAGAGCAAGGGGAGAGCTTGTTGAGTTTTCAAACAATGAAAAGATTGGTATACAAGAACTTTTCAACCATCAAGAGGCTGCAACAGAAGAGGCTCTTAATAGACTTGACCAGCATAGCAAGTTGATCAATGACTCGATTGAAGATGCAACCGATTCTCTTGATAGATATAAGCGAGATCTTGAAGAAAGCCTCAAGGCATTGGATGCAAAGCGTTTGGATATTGATAGCGCTGTTTCAGATGTATTCTCGAAGTTCAAACTTGACATGGAAAACACTGGCGAAGCAGTGGCAAATACCCTTGAGTCCAAAATCAGTGACAAAGAGGATGAGCTGAATGCATCGTTCGATCTTTATTGCGAAAAACTTTCTGATAGAGAAAGCCAAAGCGATAAGATTCTGGAGGAGATCGATACCAGAAAAGCGCTAGCTCTTTCTTCTCTGGATCTTGCAATAGATAGCAAGAAGAAGGATATCGAAGGAGCAATTACTAAACTTGAGAATGAAAAGGATCTATATGTTTCAAGAAGCCAGGAGGCATTGGACAAGGTCTTCAAGGAATCATTGGCAAAGACACAAGATTATATTGCATCTATTCGAAGTTCAAGCGATGATCTCGTCCAGCACTTGTCCGATAGGATAGGTGAATCGAGAGAGGCATATGCAATAGTATCCAGCGGAGCGGAAGATAAACTGGCAAAGGTTGTAGAGACACTATCTGATCTTGAAGGCAAGATAAAGAGTTCCCAGAGCAGCTTCAATGCGCTAAGTGAGGCGATTACAACAAAGAAGCAAGAGCTTTATGATATAAACAAATCCGAGCAGGACGCGAAAGACAAGCTAGATAAGATTTATGTCGATATGCAAAAAGCAAAAGATGCGGCTCAGCAAGCAAAAGAGGCAAGAATCAATGAAGAGGCTCGAGTTGTAAGGCTCAAGTTCCAGCAATCAACGATAAAGAAACAAGAAGATGACAAAGAAAAAGACAATAGCGATGAGAGCCAAAGCAAGAAAAAACCAGAAGAAATGATAGAGGAATTTCCAGACGACATAGAGTATGTCGATTTGTCAGATGATGACGAGAAAGAGTAGTTGCCCTCCTAGATAATCATTATTATCTTCATAATGTGTCCTTAGTGATGAGGACACATTTGTTTAAAAAGGCATTCAAATGAGTAAGAAAAACAAACATATAAACAATGATCGAGGAAAAACAATGGCAGATGCTGAGAAAGATTTGAAAAAGGATCCTAAGATTGACGAAGTCGAGAATCTTGACAAGGATGAAGAGGATCTCCCTGAAAATGTCCCTTCTGAGGAAGTTGAGGACAAAGTTCCAGAGCTAGAGGCAAAGATTGCTGAGCTGGAAGCACTTGTTTCAAAAATGAAGGATGATGACTTGAGGCGTGCTGCTGATACTGAAAACTACAAAAAGCGTCTTAGACAGGACAAAGAAAATGCGATTAAGTATGCAAATGAGCAACTAATAGGCGATTTGCTATCGCCTTTGGACAATTTTGCTCGTGCAATCGAAGCTGCTGACTCCACTTCTGATTTCGAAGCGATGAAGAAAGGTGTTGTCATGGTCGAGGACCAAATGTTGAGCATGCTGAAGTCCAAGTGGGGACTCGAGATGATAGATGCTAAAGATAAGCCGTTCGATCCCAATACAATGGAAGCTTATACAGTGCAAGAAAAGGAAGGAATCGACAAGGAGATGGTAATCCAGGAATTTGCAAAAGGATGGATTCTAAACGGCAAGGTCTTGAGGACAGCAAAAGTCATGGTCGGAAAACCAAAATCCAATTGACTTTCTCGGAATCGATATTATCTTAACATGTGTGGGTTGAGGCCCGCGAAAATAAATTTTAAAAATTCAATGGAGAGTAAATAAAATGGGAAAAATTATAGGTATTGATTTGGGTACAACAAACAGCTGTGTTGCTGTGATGGAAGGAAATGAGCCAAAGGTCATAGCCAATAGCGAAGGTGATAGAACAACTCCTTCTGTAGTTGCTTTTAAAGGTGATGAGCGCTTGGTCGGAAAGCCTGCTAAGAACCAAATGGTTACAAACCCTGAAAACACTATTTATTCAATAAAGAGATTCATGGGAAGAAAGTTCCATGAGGTTGCAGAAGAGATTAAGATGGTTCCATACAAAGTTGTTGCTGGGCCAGATGATGAGATTAGAATAGATATAAATGGAAAGCTATATTCACCACAGGAGATTTCCGCAATAGTCTTGCAAAAGATGAAGAAGACAGCTGAGGACTATCTCGGAGAGCCTGTAACTGAGGCTGTTATTACAGTCCCTGCTTACTTCAATGATGCTCAGAGACAGGCTACAAAAGATGCTGGAAAGATTGCTGGATTGGACGTAAAGAGAATCGTTAACGAACCAACAGCCGCAGCTCTTGCTTATGGATTCGGAAAGGATTCATCAAAAGAAGAAAAGATTGCTGTTTATGACTTCGGCGGTGGTACATTCGATATTTCAATTCTTGAGCTCGGAGATGGCGTATTCGAGGTAAAGAGCACAAATGGTGATACCCATCTTGGTGGTGATAATATCGACCAGGTGATAATCGATTGGCTCGTCTCTGATTTCAAAAAAGAGTATGGAATCGACCTTTCAACAGATAAGATGGCTCTTCAGAGATTGAAGGAAGCAGCAGAGCAAGCGAAGATTACTCTTTCTTCTTCTACTACTACAATGATCAACTTGCCATTTATCACAGCTGATGCAACTGGTCCAAAACACCTTCAGAAGGAGCTTACAAGGGCAAAATTCGAACAGATGATCGAGTCCTTGGTTGAGAAGTCAAAGACTCCGTGCTTGAATGCTCTCAAGGATGCAGGACTTTCAGCAGATCAAATTGATGAAGTAATCCTTGTTGGCGGTTCCACAAGAATCCCAATGGTTCAGGAAATGGTAAAGAAGCTCTTCGGAAAGGAGCCTCATAAAGGTGTAAACCCAGATGAGGTTGTTGCTGTAGGTGCTTCTATTCAGGGTGGTATTCTAAAGGGAGACGTAAAGGATGTGCTTCTTTTGGATGTTACTCCACTTTCTCTTGGAATCGAGACACTCGGAGGCGTTACAACAAAGCTTATCGAGAGGAATACAACTATTCCTACAAGAAAGAGCCAGATCTTCTCAACAGCAACAGATGGACAGACAGCTGTATCTATTCATGTATTGCAAGGTGAGAGAGAGCTTGCTAGCCAGAACAGGACTCTTGGAAACTTCAACCTCGAGGGAATTGCCCCAGCACCACGTGGAGTGCCACAGATTGAGGTTACATTCGATATTGATGCCAATGGTATCGTCCATGTATCAGCAAAGGATCTTGGAACAGGCAAGGAACAGAAGATTAGAATCGAGTCTTCTTCAGGTCTTTCCGAGTCAGAGATTGATAGGATGGTAAAGGATGCAGAGGCTCATGCTTCAGAGGATAAGAAAGTAAGAGAGACAATCGAGGCAAAGAACAATGCCGAGAGCCTAGTATACTCTACAGAGAAAGCATTGAAGGACTACGGCGATAAGATCTCTGCTGATGAAAGGAGCAAGATTGAAGCTTCTGTAAAAGACTTGAAGGACGCTTTGGCCAAGAGTGATGTAACAGCTGAAGAGCTAAAGAGCAAGACGGAGAGTTTGCAACAAGCTTCAATGGAGCTTGGACAGAAAGTCTATGAGAGCGCACAGCAAGCTCAGTCGCAAGCTAACAGTGGCGCGTCATCTTCCTCTAGCTCCGAAAGCGAGAGCAAGAAGCCAAACGATGATGGTACCGTTGATGCAGACTTCGAAGAGGTTAAGTAACATCTCCAAGTAAGATAGTAAGGCAGCATGTGTCATCACATGCTGCTTTTTGCGGTTATGGAGGACGATAAATGGCTAAAAGAGATTATTATGAAGTTCTGGGGCTTCAGAAAGGAGCTTCGGAAGAAGAAATAAAAAAGGCTTATAGGAAGATTGCTATGGCCAATCATCCTGATACGCATCCGAATGATAAAGCTGCAGAGGAGCGATTCAAGGAAGCTAGTGAAGCATATGAGGTGCTTTCTGATGCAAAGAAGAAAAGTGCTTATGATCAATATGGCTTTGCTGGTGTAGATGGGATGGCTGGAGGAGCTGCTGGCAACTATCAAAATGTTTATAGAGACTTCAGTGATATATTCGGTGGAGGATCTGGCTTTGAGGATATCTTTGGTTCATTCTTCGGAGGAGGAATGGGCTCTCGCACAAGGCGCGGAGGATATCAACAAACACAGCAAGGGCAGTCGTTGCGACTTGATGTTGTATTGGATTTCAAGGAAGCTTTGTTTGGATGCAAGAAAGAGATTTCTTTTGCGCATGAAGTTGCTTGCGAAAAGTGCGGTGGAACAGGTGGCACTGGGCGAAAGACTTGCCCTACTTGCGGAGGAACTGGCCAGGTTGCATCTGGAAATGGTTTCTTCCAGCTTGCAACTACTTGCAAGACTTGCAAAGGCAAAGGTTATGTAGTTGAAAACCCATGCCCAGAGTGCCATGGGACAGGTACTGTACGAAAATCCGAGAAGCTAATGGTGACAATTCCTGCTGGAACTGACAATGGCACAAGGTTGACATTGAGGGGAAAAGGCGATGCTGGCGAGAATGGCGGAGTTGCAGGCGATTTGATTCTTTTTATTACAGTTCGTCCTGACAAGTACTTTGTAAGGGATGGAAATGATATTTATTTGCAAGTTCCAATCTCAATCACTCAAGCATGTCTTGGTGCCTCTATTCAGGTTCCTACAATAGATGGAAACGACGTCATTGTTGACATTCCTTCTGGATGTCAAAGCGGAAAAATATTGAGGCTAAAGAAGAAAGGAGCTCCAATTTTCCAGCGAGAGAATGAGCGTGGTGATATGTATTTGAAGATTGTTGTCGAGATTCCGAAAAGACTCTCGATAAAAGAGAAGAAGATAATGCAAAGTCTTCAAGATGAGATGCAACCGACAGAGAAGCCGGAGCCTCAGAAGTTTGAAGAGTAGAAGATGGAGGGTGAGAGCCCTCCAATTTTTTTGCGAATATGATAACATGTCACTTTTTTGATTATCCCTGTTTTTTCTTTTTCTCATCATATTTCTGTTAGAAAATGCTTTTCTTCAAACATTTGTTAGTATGACAACGCTACTATTTTCGTTATTGATATCATAAATAAAGCTTAGGGTTTTGATGATAACCATTATACTAATAATTGTAAAAATTGCGGTATACCTCAATATTTAATAAAAGATAATAATGCATTATCAATTAATTATTCTATCATTTTATAGAACATAATAAACATTTTTTGCTAATAAACGAACAATTATTTGGTATTTTTGTCGCAATTTGTTGATTTTATGTAATTTTTTATTAAAAAAATAAAGTTGACAAGTACAAATATCAAGTATAGCCTAGTATCATATTTTTAGGTTTACCTCAAAATTGGGGTATTTGACAGCAGTATTGGCTATGAGCCGAGGAACAGACTATGAGCAAAAGAATTCCCGCCATAATGAATCTTTTTGAAAGTCAGGAATTTTGGACTGTTGCGCAAATGTCAAATGAACTGGGTGTGAGCCAAATGACAATTCGCAGGGATTTTGATGAGCTTGAAGCAAGAAAGCTGATTAGAAGGCTCCATGGCGGAGCTGTTGCTGTGAAGACCCAAAACAATGAACCGTTTTATGATGATAGAGCGAATGCATTTGTCGAAGAGAAGCGCAAGATAGCCTTGGTTGCGTCAAAGATGATTCGCGACAATTCTGTTATTGCTATAGATAGTGGCTCCACTTGTTTTGAGCTTGTTAAACTAATCCAGAAAAGAAGGCTGACAGTTGTTACGAATAGCTTTAGAGGCATAGGAGGTCTTCTTTTTTCAGATAATATAAAAGTCGTAGTCCCTTGTGGCATTCTTCGTTCTCATGAAGGGTCAATTTCTGGTCCAGATGCTGTTTCATATCTTTCGAAGTTGCATGTCGACCAGTTTTTTATGGGTGTTGGAGGGATAGACAGTAATGCTGGCTTTACCGACTACAGCCTTGATGATGTTGCTGTCAAAAAGATGATAATCTCAAATGCCTCAGAGGTTATAACACTCGCAGATTCATCGAAATTCAACAGAGTTACATTTGCAAATATATGTCAAGCCACGGAGGTTGATAAGCTCATTTGTGAGATACGCCCCGTTGGCAAGTTGAATGATTATCTTCAACGTTCAGGAGTAGAGGTAATCATTTCAGACGTTATGGAGGAGATATGAGTAAGGAATGGCTTAAAGAAGTCTATGGAGTTTCAAAACCTATTGTAGCTATGTGTCATCTGGATGCTATGCCAGGCGATCCAAGATATGACAAGGCAAAGGGCATGCAATATGTTATAGACAGGGCATATGAGAACTTGAAAGCCTTGCAAGATGGAGGAGTTGACTCTGTTATGTTTTCAAATGAGTTCTCGCTTCCGTACCAGACAAAGGTAGATGCAATAACATCAATGTCCATGGCAAGGATCATAGGAGAGTTGAAAAGCGAGATCAAAGTGCCATATGGCGTAAATGTTCTTTGGGATGCTGTATCGACATGCGAGCTTGCTGTTGCGACTGGAGCAAGCTTTGTCAGGGAGATCTTTACAGGTGCATATGCAAGTGATTTCGGCATTTGGGATACAGATTGTGGCAATACAGTTCGACGAAGAAATGCTTTAGGAGGAGAGAATGTTCGCTTGATGTTCAATATTCTTCCGGAGGCCAGTGTCTATATAGCTGAGCGTGATATCGAGGATATTGCAAAGACTACAGTGTTCAATTGCCAGCCCGATATAATTTGCGTGTCGGGAAGAACTGCTGGCTCGAAGACAGATACATCTATCTTGGAAAGAGTTAGCCACGCTATTCCTACTACCCCAGTCTTTGCAAACACAGGAGTCAGACCGGAGACTGTTGCAGAGCAACTATCGATAGCTGATGGTGCTGTTGTTGGAACAGCTTTCAAGAAAAACGGTGATTTTTTCGAAATGGTTGATATCGAAAAAGTGAAAGTGTTTATGGATGCGGTAAACGCAGTCAGAAAATAAAAGAATAAGAAGGAGAGGTTGAGATGAAGAAATTAACTATTCTATTTCTCATTATGGTCTTGTCTGTATCTCTTGTTTTCGCTAGTGGTAGCTCAGAAAAGGCTACAGAAGCAAAAGATGACAAGGTAACAGTCGCAGTTGTTATTCCTAGCCCGCTAGGAGACAGATCATTTTGCGATAGTGCAAACGAGGGAGTAAAGAGAGCAAATGCAGAGCTTCCAGTGCAGGTTGATTTAATTGAGACACAGGGTGTTCATGAGCACGAGAATGCAATGCGTGGTGCAATTAATAAGGGATATGACTTGATTCTTGGCGTTGGCTTGGACACTCAAATGATGCTCGATTTGGCAAATGAATATCCAGATCAAGCATTCGCATCTCCTTCTGAGCTTTATGCAGATGAGCTTCCGGACAATCTTGCATCATTGCTGATCAATGTCAATAAATCGAGTTTTCTTGCAGGGCTCATTGCCGGTTACATGACTGAGACAGATAAGGTTGGTGTAGTTGCTGGTGGAGACTCTCCTGGAATCAACCAATTTGTATATGGCTTCAAGCAAGGTGTATTGGAAGTAAATCCTGATTGCAAGTTCTATGTGAACTACCTTGGTTTTGATTTCTCGAATCCTACATTGGGAAAAGAGAGCGCAATCGCATTGTATGACGAGGGTTGTGATATTCTCTATAGCGTTTGCGGGCTTTCCGGAGAGGGAGTGCTTGCAGCAGCGGCTGAAACTGGGAACTACGCTGTAGGTGTTGATACTGTGCAAGATGAATTCTATCCAGGTTCTATTATCACATCTGTAATCAAGAGAGTTGACAATTCTACATATGACCTTATCAAGAGCTATGTTGATGGCACATTCGAAGGTGGATTCAAGACATTGGATATCGAAGATGGTGCAACAGGAATATCTTGGGATATTGGTTATACAACATTCAAGGATAATGCTCCTCAGAAGATGGCGGCTAAAGTTGATCCTGCTAAAGCTTTGGTTGAAGAGTACAAGGCTAAGATACTCTCAGGAGAATACAAAGTCTATGATGCTCTTACAGAGGAACTTTGGGATTCTTTGAAGAAGTAATAGTGTTTGCTACAGCCATGCTTTTTTGGAGCATGGCTTTTAAAGGAGGCAAAGATGGATGCGATTCGTTTTGAACATATAAGCAAGTATTATCCATCCACAGGTGTGCAAGCATCAGATGATGTCACATTTTCAATAAAGAAGGGTGAAGTGCATGCAATATGTGGAGAAAATGGAGCTGGCAAAAGCACATTGATGAATATTCTTTTTGCACTCGAAAAACAGGATAGCGGCGATATTTTTATTAACGAGCAAAAGTTGGTTTTCAAAAATCCAAGCGATGCTATTTCCAATGGAATAGGGATGGTTCATCAGCATTTTAAGCTGGTTGATTCCTTTTCTGTAAAGGAGAGTATTCTTTTGGGAATTGAGAAGACAGCTTTCATTGATAAGAAAAGAGAAACAGAATATGTTCGAAAGCTTTCTTCTGATTTTAATTTGCCAATAGATCCAGATGCAATCATTGATTCATTGCCTGTAGGTCTATTGCAAAGAGTAGAAATCTTGAAAATGCTTGCAAGAAATGTCGATATATTGATTCTTGATGAGCCGACAGCAGTTTTGACACCACAAGAAGTAGGCCCTTTCCTCACTACGATGAAAACTCTTTCTGAGATGGGTAAGACTATCATATTCATATCTCATAAGCTACAAGAAGTCTTGCAAATAGCTGACTCGATTACTGTTATGCGTCATGGAAGGGTAATTAGATCAGGTATAGATGCAAAGCATACTACAGTTACTGAGCTTGCAGACTTGATGGTTGGACGAAAAGTAATATTGCAAATTGACAAAGGTATTTCACATCCAGGTGAAAATATCATGGAAATAAAGGACTTGACAGTGTATAGCCCAATGGGAGTCAAGCTTTTGGATAATGTTTCATTGTCTGTCAAGGCAGGTGAAATCTATGGGATTGCTGGCGTTTCAGGAAATGGACAAGAGGCTCTTGTCGCATCAATTGCGGGTAAAGTTCATTCATTATCTGGCTCGATAACACTTTGCGGAAAAGAGATTGAGAAGCTTTCTGTTTACGAGAAGCGAAATTTGGGAATTGCATATGTTCCAGAAGATAGGATACATGTGGGATTGAATATGCTTAGCTCGTTGGCGGACAACTCATTGATGGGATTCCAGAGGAAAAAAGAGTTGAACAACGGTGTTTTCCTTGACTCGAATGCAATAGAAAAACGAGCAGAGGAGATGATCAAGGACTATTCAATTGCTGGTGCATCTGTTTATGGATATGTCTCAAAGTTGTCTGGAGGCAACATGCAAAAAGTGGTCTTGGCTAGAGAACTTGATTCAAAACCGAAGCTATTGATTGTAGAGCAGCCAACAAGAGGACTTGATGTTGGAAGTATCGAAGCTGTTCATAGAATGTTGATAGAAGAAAGAGATAAAGGTGTTGCAATTTTGTTAGTCAGCGTAGAGATGGAGGAGATACTCTCTCTTTCCGATAGGGTTGGTGTAATGTTCTCTGGAGTCCTTCAGGGAGAGCTTTCAGGAGCTTCTATAAACGAAAAGGATATCGGTCTTTTGATGGTCGGCTCCAAAGGAGGGCAAGAATGAGCAAAAAACAATTTGATCCAATGACTATTGTTATGCCTGTTGTTGCACTGTTCCTTGGTGCATTTGTGGCTATTCTCCTGATTATGGTGACAGGAGTGTCACCATTCAAGTCATTGAAGGTATTAGTTTCCAGCGGCTTTGGATTTTCAGGCAAAGTGTTCCCAATTTTCATGACATTGGGTGCATCAACTCCATTGATATTGACAGGACTTGCCGCAATGCTTGGATTCAAGGTCGGTGTTTTCTGTATTGCGCAAGAAGGACAATATGTATTTGGTGCGATAGTGGCAGCATGGCTTGGTGCATCTCTTGATTTGCCACCCGTAATTGCCATTCCTTTCATAATAATTTCATCGATGATTGCAGGAGGAATCTATGGAATGATTCCTGCTGTATTGAAGGTTAAACTTGGCGTCAATGAGATCATCTCATCGATTATGTTGAACAACATATCGTCACTAGTTCTTGAATACATGGTAGCTTTCCCATTGAGAGCTGATGCTGGGCAGAAAGCTCAATCAGAAGTCATAGCCAAAGCCTATTGGCTTCCACAGTTCATATATGGCTCAAGATGGGGTGTAAGTTTCGTAATAGCAATCGTTTTGATTGTATTTTTCTATCTGCTGATTTATAAGACGCGATGGGGCTATGAGATGAGAATGGTGGGTGAGAACAGAAAATTCTCTGACTATGGTGGAATAAAAAGCTCCAGTGTCATTATAAGGACACTTGTAATAGGAGGCGCAATTGCTGGTCTTGCCGGCTGTATGGAGGTTCTTGGCAACTACCACAGGATAATGACAGGTTTCTCGTCAGGGCTCGGATTTGACGGTCTTTCTGTTGCGATGCTTGGCATGTCAAACCCAATAGGCGTTGTAATAGTATCGTTTTTGCTCGCAGGAATCAGGCAAGGTGCGCAGCTCGGATTGCAAATTAATTTGCAAATTCCAAGAGAACTTGGCGGTGTTTTGATTGCGCTGGTTATTCTGTTTATCGCTATTGCTAATGTCTACAGGCCTTGGCTGGAAAAATCAATCAATAGAATTAGAAGGAGGAAGATAGATGGATAACTTCTTCGATATTATAACTTTGAATGTCTTAGCTAGTGCAATCAGGCTTGCGACTCCTGTGATTCTAGCATCGCTTGCAGCTGCTGTTTGCAATAAAGCTGGTGTCTTGAATCTTGGAATCGATGGCTATATCACAATGAGTGCTTTTGTTGCTATCGTTGGTGCTTATCTTGTGAGGAATTTCACATCGGTAGGGCAAAATCATCCCCTTTTTGCAACTTATATGGGCGTTTTATCTGCAATGGTATTTGGTGCGCTTCTGGGGCTTATGTTTGCTTTTCTGAAAGATAGATACAATGTCGATTTGACTGTCTTGTCCATTGCAATGAATATGCTTGCTGTAGAGATCACTGTCTATTTGATGAGAACAATATTCCATCAATCTGGGACATGGTCAGATCCTTCAATAGTGCAATTGCCTTCAATAAATATTCCTGTGATAAAAAGCATTCCTGTAATTGGAGGATTGCTCAGTGGATATAATGTAATAGTGTATTTCACATGGCTACTTGCAATTGTCCTTGTAATCTTGATGCACAGAACGAAATATGGGCGTTATATCGTAGCTGTTGGAGAAAATCTTGAAGCTGCGAAGTCTGTTGGAATAAGTGTCTCATGCGTTCGCTATAGTGCTCTTATATTTAGTGGTATTTTATCCGGTCTTGCAGGTGCGTTTTTATCAATTGGGCATCTTACGCTCTTCACGCGCGATATGGCATCTGGTAGAGGATGGCTTGGAAATGCGGCTGCACTCTTTGGATTTAATAATCCTGGAGGCTCTTTCTTCGCAGGGCTTTTCTTTGGTTTTGCAGATGCTCTTGCATTGAGATTGCAAAATGTAACAAAGATTCCTCCTTACATAATCCAGCTTATGCCATATGTGCTTACATTGCTTATTCTTTCGATTGTTTCATATAAGTCGATTTCGAAGAAACGAAAGAGAGCAATTTATTAATCAGGAGAACAAAAATGAAGAAGATATTGAATGCAAATGTTGTTATAACAATGAACAAAAACTTTGAGATATTGAAGCCGGGCTATGTAGTTTTAGATGGCGACAAGATCATAGAGGTAGGGAAAGGGAGAAAGGATTCATGTCAGGATGGAGAAGTTATCGAGATGAGAAATAAACTCTTGATGCCTGGATTGATAAATTGCCATGCCCATACTCCAATGATCCTTACAAGAGGAATGTGTGAAGGAGTGTCTCTGTTCACGATGGATGGCTTTTTGAATACATTGAGAAGATTCGAGCACTATGCTGATGCAGATCTTGCTTCATTGACTGTTCCTTGTACACTTGCAGAGATGATTCGCACTGGAACAACGTGCTTTGCTGACCAGTATTTCTATGCAGATAGGATTTTCAATGCTGTTGACAAAGCTGGGATAAGAGGGCTTATTTGCTATGGAATAGTCGAGCTTGGAGATCCTGTTTCAAGGAAAAGGGAGACTGAAAATTGCGAAGCATTCCTTGAAATGTGCCAAAAGCATGATTTCATAAAAGGCTGGGTTGGTCCACATGCGTTCTTTGTGGATAATAGCACAGATTTGATAAATATCGAAATTGCGTTGGCAAAAAAGTACAATACAGGCTTTCATATACATTTTGCTACAAGCAATGAAGAGAATGATTATTGCAAAAAGCATTACAATTCCAGTGCTATAGAGAAGATGAGAGAGCTTGGAATTTTGGAGATCCCTATTCTAGCAGCGCATGCAATAACTGTTTCGGAGTCTGATATGGAGATAATCAAGGATTATCCGTTTACTCCTGTCATGGCACCTTCTTCTTCTATGAAGAGTGGGTTCCCTGCAGCTCCAGTGAAGGCATATCGTAGCTATGGGATCAATGTGGCTTTGGGAACAGATAACCTATGCGCATCAAATAGTGCTGATATGTTCAGAGAGATGGCAACAGGCGCGAAACTTATCATCCACAGAGAGCACGATGTGAAAGCAATCACAGCTTTCGATATGGTTAAAATGGCTACATTGGATGGTGCGAAAGCGATTGGGATGGAAAAGGAGCTTGGATCTATTGAGAGTGGCAAGAAGGCTGACATTATTGCATTGGATTTGAAAGATCCTGGATGGGTTCCTTTCTGTGGTCAGGATTATTATACACAGCTTGTCTACTCGATTTCTGGTATGTCTGTAACAGATTCTATTGTAAACGGGAGATTCCTGATGAGAGATAAGGAGCTTTTGACAATTGATATAGAGAAAGCGCAAAGTGATGTAGATAAGGCAACGCAAGAACTTATTCGGAGAATGAAATAAATTGACAAAGAGAGTCCTTGGAATCGATATTGGTACAACAGCTATAAAAGTTATAGTCCTAGATGCAATATCTGCTAGTCGAATGGAAATCGTAAAGACAGTAAGTCTTGGACATGACTTGATCTCATCTTTTCCTGGTTGGGCAGAGGAGAATGTCGGAGTTTGGAGAGCTAACCTCTATAGCATACTTTCGTCTTTGTCTTCGGAAGTAGACCTTTCTTCCCTTGTTGCAATTGGTTTAACTGGGATGACACCTGCATTAGTTTGCTTGGACTCTGAGCTAAATCCCATTAGAAACTCGATACAGCAGAATGATATGAGAACGTCTTCTGAAGTTGATTATTTGAAGAATCTTCTAGAGAAAGATGGGTCGTATTTTGCAAAGACGGGTTCCCATGTAAACAGCCAACATATTCTACCAAGACTGCTTTGGCTCAGAGCTCATGAGAGCGAAAACTATCGCAAGATCAAGCATATTATAGGTTCATATGACTATGGTGCTTTTCTTTTGACAGGAAATTTGCATATCGAGAGCAATTGGGCACTCGAAAGCGGTTTGTTTAGTCTTTCTGGAGAATTCTTGGATGATGTTTTCGCGCTATCAAGATTAGATAAAAGTGTCCTTCCTCCAATTGCACTTCCAAACCAGGTTGTTGGATATGTTACAGATGAAGCTTCAAAAAAAACTGGAATCCCATCAGGTGTTCCGGTATATGCTGGGACAGCAGACCATGTAGCATCTGCATATTGTACTGGAGCTAGGGGAAATGGTGATTTGGTCCTAAAGCTAGGTGGAGCTGGTGATATACTTCTTTCCTTGGATCACTTAGTTCTCGACGATAGTCTATTCATTGATTATTATTGCTCCAAAAAATGCTCATATGTCTTGAATGGATGCACAGCGGCGAGTGGAAGTCTTATCAAATGGTTCAGAAACGAATTTGGAGGTGACTTCAAAGAGCTTGACAAGGAGGCTGAATCTATTCCTGCTGGATCTGATGGAATCGTGATTCTCCCATATGTCTTAGGAGAAAAGACTCCTATTTTTGATCCCGATGCTCGAGGAGTGATATACGGTTTGTTGCTTTCCCATACAAAAGCGCATATCTATCGAGCTATGCTTGAATCGGTTGCATATGCTTTTCGTCATCATGTGGATATTTTCAAAAAACATAATATAGAAATAAGAAATGTCTACATAACAAATGGAGGCTCCACAAGTCCTCTATGGAGACAGATTATGGCTGATGTCTTGGGATGCCAAGTGAATTACATTCGCACAAATCCAGGCTCTTGTCTTGGTGCGGCTTTTATTGCCGGGATTGCAAATGGTGTATGGACAGAGGATGTGATATCCGATTTTACAAAGCAAAGAGAAATATCGTACCCAGATGTTGCCAACAAAGAAAGCTATGATAATGCTTACTATATCTATCGGCAGTTATATCCAAGGCTTTTTGATCTGTTTCATAAAAACAGGTGAGAATAAGTTGTTTGCAGAATATATTCAAACACAATCCCAGAAATTTGCTGTATAATCAAATAAAAGTTATTTCAATTCTTGTGAGGACAGCTATGTGGCAGATTTGGCTTGTTGCAGCGATGGTTTTCGCTATTGTTGAGATTTTTACGCCTGGGTTTTTTTCTCTATCATTCTCTGTGGGGTGCCTAGGAGCAATTATACCATCATTATTGGGCTTGAGTTTGGTTTGGCAAGTATTGATTGCACTTGGCTTTTTCTCGTTGTTTGTGATTTTTCTTAGGCCACTGATCTTGAAAATCACAAATAAGAAAGTTCAGACCAATACAGAGAGACTGATTGGTATGATAGGTGATGTCATAGCTACAATAAAACCGTTTGAGAAAGGAAGGATCAAAGTGGATGGTTATGAGTGGGCGGCATCATCCAATATGGAAATCCATGCAGGAAAAAGAGCAAGAATTACAGCTGTAGATGGCAATACTTTGCATGTTGAGGAGGTTTAGATGTCGAGTTTTTTGATTGTTTTAGTTTTTGCAATCCTTGTTGTGTTATTCTTTTTTTCTTCCTTGAAGATAATTCCACAATCAAAGACAATGGTCATTGAAAGACTTGGAAAGTACAATAGGACGCTTAAGAGCGGTGTCAATATCATAATTCCATTTCTTGATAAGCCAAAAACTATAATATGGACTGTAAATGATAATGGAGAAAAAAGGAAAATCGATACAAAGTGGATTGATCTCAGAGAGCAAATATATGACTATCCATCGCAAAGTGTCATCACAAGAGACAATGTGAATGTGGAGATAGATGCGCTTCTTTATTTCCAGATCACAGACCCAGAAAGAGCTGTTTATGAGGTTGCAAATCTGCCTCGTGCAATAGAAATGCTTACACAGACGACTCTGAGAAACGTACTTGGGGAGCTGGAGCTCGATGAGTCTCTTACAAGTCGCGATACAATCAACTCAAAGCTATGCTTGATTCTAGATGAAGCAACAGACAAATGGGGCGTAAAAGTAAACAGAGTTGAATTGAAGGATATCACACCGCCTCCATCTATCCAGGAAGAGATGGAGAAACAGATGAAAGCCGAGAGGGAAAAAAGAGCGACAATTTTGATTGCTGAAGGCGAGAAGAGGGCGAAAATTCTTGAAGCAGAGGGTTACAAGGAAGCTGAAATTGCCAAAGCTGAAGGAGAGAAGCAATCAGCTATCTTGAGATCCGAGGGCGAAGCGAAATCCATAGAGGCTATCAAGGAGGCTTTGGGAGGCAACTCGAACTATCAAAACTACATTATTGCACAAAAGTACATTGCAGCATTGGAGGCAATGTCTTCAGGAAAAGATAGCAAAATTGTATATATGCCTTATGAAGCAACTTCGATACTATCATCAATTGGTGGAATAAAGGAGCTCTTTGAGTCAAAATAAACTATTCTTTGGAAAACGTTTGGAGTAAATGTGGATTTGCTATATTCCACAAGATTGCAAATTGGCTTTGAGCCCGAATAAGAAAAATCGCAAAGATCTTTTCAGAGGAGCTCAAAGTCTTGAAATTGGCCTAATTGATTTTATACCAAGAAGAGTTCTTTGAAATATGGTAGCGTTTCAATCCAAGAGCAGAATTCATGCCATTCTGATAGCTTATGGTTCTTTCTTGCATTGTACATTGAATATGCATTTTCATATGTCAATGAGCATGTTCTTTTTTGGTTATAACTTTCTGGCAAGAGCTGTATCATTGAGTACCACAGCTCTTTGTCTTTTCCTTCAAGATAGAGCTTTCTGAGTTTTTCTAGCTCCTCTATGACGTTTTCAAAGCATGCTTTTGCCTCTGGGACAATTCGTTCTGCAGAGAAGTCAGAGATATCAAAGCGTTTTGACTGTATTTTGTGCATTGTGGATGTAGAGTTGGCCGTCGTACCAACTTTGTATGTGTCATATTCTTTCCACCAATAAATAGGTGCTGTTATATCGACAGAGATGAATATCTGCCTGATGAATTTCCTATGGTCAGGCCCTGCGTGGCACAATCTTCTTGCAAGAGCTAGATCATTTTCCCCAAGATGGAATGTCCCTTTTTCATCAACTTTGCTATCACTATTTGCCCAACTGTTCATTGGGTTTCTTGCACCTCTTATAGCATTTTCGAAGTTCATTACACATGTTTTCTCTAGTTTTATCATAATCTCAATCCTCAAAATTATTGTATTGATTAACAATATTTAAACAAGTAGTGATAGGTATTGGACAAAAACTCGATTCAATAGTATCATACTAGAGCATTGTGTTGGAGAGATGGCCGAGAGGCCGAAGGCGCGTCCCTGCTAAGGACGTATACTGGTAACGGTATCGAGGGTTCGAATCCCTCTCTCTCCGTCCTAGCTTAGATCCTTACATTGTAAGGATTTTTTTACAAGACCTACGAATCGAAAAATGTTGGAGGCTAGGATTGATTAAAAATTACCAACCATTGCTACTGTGCCGTTGCAATGAGTTATCTGTAATTGATGTCCATGATGAAAATCGATTCTTGAAAAACAAAGCATTGAATATTGTTGATGATATTTTCTCATAGAATCATATGCCTCACATTCTTTCCAGTTATTATTTATTTGTTAGTTGCTTCAAGAAAAAATGATTGATTCTATGTTGCTGTGATTCTTGATGCAAGGCTTCGATTTATGCTGATTTTCCTTGTTTAAGAAGGCTGTCGTAGATGCGTGTTTTATCGTATGCAACCTATTGCACGATAGTGCACATCATCTTTCACTGTTCTTCTGTTGCCATAATGGTTGTTTTTGATTATTTTATAGGCGGTTTTGGTGTTTGGAAGGATTAAATTCAAAAAAACATCATTGTTTTGTTGATATATCCAATTCGGTGATGGTAACATGCAAAATGAATTAGAGGAGAAATGAAAATGACAACTGGTAAAGGTTTTTCTACTTTCCTTATCGGAGCACTTGTAGGTGCTGCTGCAATAACAATCGTTAGAACTCCAGCTTTCAGAAAGGGTGCTGCTCGAATTGTTAGCGCTGGAATGCAACTTAAGAATGAAGCTTCTGCTTTTGCTGCATCTGTCAAGGAGGATGCAGAGGATATCGTTGCTGAAGCAAACTACAACACAGCAAAGGCAACTGAGAACAAGGAAGAGAAATAGGCTCCAAAATGCTATTTAATGTTCGCCATTCAATCCCTGGACGTATTCGTCTGGGGTATGATATTCATGCCATCACACCTCGTCAAGCAGCTTTAGCTCAAAGTCTTATCGAGATCCAAGAAGGGATTCTGAAAGTTACATTCAATACAGAGACTGGGTCTTTTCTGGTTTTCTATGATGTTGAAAAACAGACAGAGAAGTCGATTTTGTCTTTCTTTTCTGTGCTTGATGAAAGATACTTGAATAATGAAGAGATGCTTGAAGCTACAGTCGATCCTCCTAAGCAGATTAGTTTGCTGAATCAACTAGCTTCGATGGTTGCTGGTTTCTATTTAAGAAAACTTCTACCTGTGCCTGTGAGAGCTGTAATGAGAGCTATGAATCTAGCTCCAAGGCTTGTGAGCGGGGCAAAATGCATATTGAATGGAAAAATATCTGATACGCGAGTTTTGGATGCGGCTGCTATCGGGATTTCTTTGTATAGCGGAGATACAGCAACGGCAGACAATATTGCTTTTCTTTTGAATATCGGAGAAACAATAGAAGACTATACGAAGAAGAGAAGCTATCAAGATCTTGCTAATGCAATGTTCAACGACAAGGATCCCGTGCAACTTTACATAAGCGATAACGAAGAGAAGACTATCCCTCTTGCAATGTTGAAGAAGGGTGATATCGTTATTGTCAGAGATGGTGCGATGATCCCTTGCGATGGCGAGGTTCTCAAAGGTGAGGCCCTTGTTAATCAAGCAACAATAACTGGCGAGCCGCTTGCTGTGGAGAAAAGAGCTAAGAGCACAGTATTTGCGGGGACTGTCGTAGAAGAGGGGGAGATTTATGTCCAAGCTCGATCTGTTGCGAAGGATAGCAAGGTAAATAGCATCCTTAAGCAGATTGAGGGCAATCAGGAGCTTAAGGTCTCTTCAGAGATCAAGAGCGAGATTCTTGCAGACAAGCTTGTAAAGTACAATTTCCTCTTAACAGGCCTCACAGCTTTGATCACAAGAAATATGACAAAAGTAATCTCCACATTGATGGTTGATTACTCATGTGCAATGAAATTGATTGCGCCTGTTGCTGTCCTGAGTGCAATGAAGGAAGCTGCAGAACATGGTATTGCAATAAAGGGCGGAAGATATCTGGAGGAAGTCGCAAAAGCTGATTGCCTTGTAATGGACAAGACAGGGACTTTGACAAATGCTGAGCCTTCTCTTGCTCATGTAATATGTTTTGGAGACAAGAGCGAGGATGAGCTTTTGCGTATTGCAGCTTGCCTAGAGGAGCATTATGCGCATCCAATTGCAAGAGCTTTGGTGAAGGCTGCTAATGATAAGGGTCTGAGTCATCCAGAGGACCATGCAAAAGTAGAATACATAGTTGCTCATGGAATTGCCAGCTCTATAAATGGAGCAAGGGTTTTAATTGGAAGTAGCCACTTTATATTCGCAGATGAAAAGGTTCCAATCCCAACAAATCTTGCATCAGAGCAAAAGAAGGCTTTGAAGAAAGGCGAATCGCTTCTTTATCTTGCGATGGATGGAAAGCTCATCGGTGTATTTGCTATAAATGATCCAATAAGAAGGGAAGCAAAAAGAGCTTTGAATGAACTCAAGCGCTCTGGCATGACGAGTCTTAATATGATTACTGGAGATGATGAGGGCGCCGCGCGAGCAATAGCCAAAGAAGCTGGAATAGACAACTATATAGCTAAGGCTTTGCCTGAAGACAAGGTCAAACTTGTTATGAAGCTTAGAGCTGATGGACATCGTGTCGTGATGATTGGAGATGGAATTAACGATGCACCAGCTTTGTCTGCAGCCAATGTCGGAATTGCTATGGGTGACAGTGCAGCAATTGCAGAGGACACAGCTGACATAGTTCTTTCTTCCAGCGATGGAATAGAAAGCTTGGCCAAGACGAGAAAGCTCGGAAGACGTCTTGTTGATAGAATTGACATGGAGAACAAAGAGATCGTGCTATTTAACTCGGCTTTGATTATTTTGGGGCTAGTTGGTCTTCTTCCTCCTTCGTCTTCAGCATTGCTTCATAATGCATCTACTGTATTTTTCTCATTCCAGGCGTCGCGGCCATTGCTAGGGTAGCTATGTCTGTAATTACGAGTTTTTTCCCTGGTCATATCAGGCTAAGATGTCCGATTTTGAAGGATGTTGATATCGCAAATGCGGCAATAAAAGCAATTGAAAGCATTGGCTTTTCTTTCGATTTTAAGCATAATCCACAAACTGGTAGCATTCTTGTAGAATATGATCCGACGCAAGTTGAAATAGACAAAATAGAGAAATTGAGGCCAATGCTGTCCGAGCTGGTTAAATTAAAGCCCCTTATTCTTTGCTATGACGCAAAGGATAAGGAGTTTATTCTTGCTAAAATCGAAAAGCTTTCCAAAGAAGCAAGCGAGAGACTATCTTAATTGATCTACTCGGATAGAGCTTCGCTTAGACACTCTTCTTGGCTGTTTATCTGTCTTTGGGAATTCTCGATTTTCGAGTATGTTCCATCGCTATTGAGCTCTCTTGCCTTGACATTGTCTTCTTCTACTAGCTCAAGAAGATGCAATACTTGCTTCTTTACATTATCGTCTAAGATTGGAGTTGCTATCTCAACACGCTTATCAAGGTTTCGAGTCATTAGGTCAGCAGATGCAATATATACTCTCTCTTCTCCTTTCGCTCCGAAAGAGTAGATTCTTGAATGTTCTAGAAAGCGCCCAACAATGCTTGTGACTCTTATATTATCAGTGAAGCCTTTGACTCCAGGAATTAAGCAGCATATGCCTCTCACTACAAGTCTGACTTTGACGCCTTTCTGGCTCGCTTCTATAAACTTGTCTATGTATTCTTTATCTGTCAAGCTATTGAATTTGGCTCTGATTACACCTTTTTCTCCTTTTTCGATTTCCTTATCCATTTCTGCTATCAAGCCTGTCTTTAAAGAATAAGGAGCGACAAGTAGCCTTTTATAGCTTGTTTCGAGATTCAATGTTGCAAGGTTTCTGAAGAAATCGACACCATCCTTACCAATCTCGTCATTGGCTGTTATTATGTTGAGGTCTGTGTACATCTTGGCTGTTGATTCGTTGTAGTTTCCAGTCCCGAGATGTGTTATGTATGATAACTTGCAACCATCGTCCAGTGTTATAGAGATTATCTTGGAATGTACTTTGTAATCCTCAATGCCATAGAAGACTGTGCATCCGGCCTCATGCAACAATTGCGCATTATATAGGTTGTTCTCTTCGTCGAATCTAGCACAAAGTTCCATGACAGCAACTACTTCCTTGCCATTTTCGGCAGCACGTAGCAATGCCTCAATTATCTTGGAGTGGTTTGCCAAGCGATAGATTGTTATCTTTATCGAGACAACTCTTGGATCTGTTGCACATTGCTGCAAGAGCCTTATTAGTACATCCATGCTTTGATATGGATATGATAGGAATATATCATTTTTGCCAACTTCCTCAATCAGATCAGAGGATTTGGATAAGTTCTTGGGAAAAGCTGGTTTAAATGGTTTGAACTTGAGCTTTGAGCTTGTCTCATAGTCCAGGTAATCGCCAACAGAGAACATGAACTTATAATCGAAGTAGCTTTCAACTGTAAATACATAGTTCTTCTTCAGCCCTGTGTGTTTCATCATGAAGGCTCTCGATGTTTCGCTTATTCCTTCTAGTGCTTCTAGCCTTAGTACATCCATACTTGTTCTTTCTTCGACTTTTGTTTGTATAAGGCGAGAGAAGTCAAAGTTGTACTCATCATCAGCATCTGCCGACGGTGCAGAGAAATCAGCATTTCTAGTTACTCTTACAAGTGTTTTGTTCTTTACGCTGAATCCTTGGAAGATAGTATCTGCAAATGCAAGCATTAGCTCCTCATTTGTGATCAGATGTATCTTCTTTCCTCCTGGGATATGGAAAAGGCGGGGCGCCGAGCCATTAATCTTTGCGATTCCCATCATCGAGCTTCCCTTTCTCTCCAGCTCTACCAAAAGATAGATTTGCAAATTGTCGAGCCTGAACAACGGGTGTTTGGAATCCATTACGATTGGGCTTGTTCGAGGAAGTATTTGTGATACAAAGTATTTCTTGCACACTTCTTTTTGCTTGGCTGTTAACTCTGAGCTTTTCAGTATTGAAAGGCCATTAGAGTAAAGGCTTTTCTTCAATTTGTGATAAGTCTCGTTGCTCATCTTGTAGAATGACGGCAGGATTTCGAGTATTGCAAGGATTTGCTCTTTTGCTGTCATCCCCGTTTTGTTCTCTTTTTCAAGAGGGGTTGTTTTGTTCTCATTAATGAGCGAGCCTAGTCTTACTTGGCAAAACTCATCCAAGTTAGAGATGAATATAGAAAGGAATTTGCATCTTTCGAGTAATGGATTTGTCCCATCCATAGCCTGTTCCAGAACTCTTTTGTCGAACTGGAGCCAAGAATATTCACGATTAACCCAAGCACCGTTTATGCATTTCTTCAAATAAAGCGACTTGTCAGACATTTTTTCAATCCTATATTACAAATAATACTACTATTTTATTCCTTTGAATTTTTTTCCATCGCCAAATGATATTCCAATTGAACGAGCTACATTGATCATTTGATGGTCTTGCGGAACGTATTTGGTTTTTCCTGCTATGTCGGAAAGCCAATTATATGTTATCTGGTTGTTTACTACAGCGACAGTTGTCCCAAAATTGCCTTCTTGTACAAGTTTGCCTGCAAATGATCCGAGCTCTGTTGAGATTAGCCTGTCATATGGGGAAGGGCTACCTCCTCTCTGTATGTGTCCAGGAACCACGCATCTCGTTTCGACTCCAGTCTTCTCGCTAATGTAATTGGCAAGCGAAGATGTTGCTGTTAATGCGCCACCGCGAGCCTCTAGGCGTTCTGATTTTTTCATCTCAGCTTCTTCTTTGCTCAACGCGCCTTCTGCTATGCATATTATGGTGAAAGCTCTTTTCTCCTTCTCGTATCGCTTTGTGACTGTTTGGCATATTTCGTCTGGATCATATGGTATTTCTGGTAGCAAAAGGATATCGGCACCACCTGCAATTCCGGAGTAGAGTGTAAGCCATCCCACTTTGTTTCCCATGATTTCAATTAGCATAGTCCTTCCATGGCTTGCTGCTGTCGTGTGGATTCTATCAATCACTTCCGTGTCTATATCGACAGCTGAATGGAATCCGAAAGTAATATCGGTTCCCCATAGATCGTTGTCGATTGTTTTTGGAAGTCCTATGACATTGCATCCGGCAGAGGAGAGTAGAGCTGCTGTTTTATGAGTTCCTGCTCCACCTATTGTTACTACGAGATCAAGGCCCTTTTTCTTGTAGTTTTTTACCATTTGATCGAGTTTGCTTTCGCCATTCTGATCTTCTTCTTTCATCTTCTTAAATGGCTGTCTTGATGTGCCGAGGATAGTGCCGCCTACATTCAAGATACCGGAGAAATCAGATTCTTTGAGGGTCTTGAAATCACCTGCGATGAAACCTCTGTATCCATCTGCAATTCCAAATATCTCTGCAGATGGTATTTGGTTATATACGTATTTTGCAAAACCTCTTATAACAGCATTAAGACCGGGGCAATCGCCACCAGCAGTAAGGATTCCTATTTTCATAACCACTCCTAAACAGTTTACAAAATTTATTCAACTCAATGGAATTTATCAGAATCTATTAAATTGTAAAAACAATGTAAAATCAATTGGAAGACTTCTTAGTGCAATATTCTCTTTTATGAACGTTGACACAAAAGAGCTTGTGCTTTTCATTATAGCATTTTCTGTTATATCTATTGATTGTGTGATTGAAGCTGTATAGGAAATGGCATACAACTGAAAAAGGCATAAATTCCCTAAATTGAATCTTAAGAAAACAGTTTTCAACGACAGGAGGGATCTGTGCCTGAAATTACTCAGGAAAAGTATAACACAAGTTGTCAAAGGCTCAAAGAGCAAGCACGCCATATTATATTTTCAAGGTATCATCTTTGCTTTGCTTGGTTAATAGATGTGTTATCTTAGCTGTTTCTCCATTGCTAAGCCAATCAGTCGATCAGTCTGATCGGCCATAAATAGCGGGATATTCAGCACATCGTCATCCAGTTTTAGATTATCCAGTGAAAACCTGACACGGAGTTTAACTCGATTCGAAAATAACTCTTTGAATTTCTTGAGGCTCCTGCTGGTGGTATTGGCTTCGGACTTGACCTCCACAGGGAAGATATCATTTTCACGCTGAATCAGGAAATCTACCTCATAAGGAGGATTTGTTTGCGTCCAGTATCGAGGAGTCACTTCAAACTGTGTAATCAAAGTCTGAAGCACAAAGTTTTCGGTTAATGCACCTCTGAATTCGGTAAATAACCGATTGCCTTCGCCAAAGGCAGTTGGTGCGAGTTGCGCCAGTCTGCGGAGCAATCCCACATCTACCAGATAAATCTTAAAAGCAGAAATGTCATCATAAGCTGCTAAAGGCAGGCTAGGAGCAGTACTGCGGTAGATTTTATACACCAGTTGGGCATCCACCAGCCACTGTAAGGCATCCTCGTATTCACGAGCTCTTGCTCCTTCTTTGACTGCCTTGTAGATGAATTTCTTGTTTTCCTTAGCCAATTGGGACGGTATGGACTTCCAGATCATTGAAATCTTGGGGAACTTACTGATGTTTGGGTGCTTGGCAAAGTCACGCTCATAAGCACCTATAATCTCGGACAGAGCCTCCTGCATGGCATCCACATCCCGTGCCTCCGTCCACATCTTGACGGGTTCTGGCATGCCACCAGTCACATAATACATCTTCAATTTTTCATACAAAGGATTAAAAAAGGCATCGGGAATCGGCTCAATAGTATTTATTGCCACCTGGTATTGTACCAAGTTTTCATCTCCATTGGCTAATAGAAATTCAGTAAATGTCATGGGGTTGACCTGCATAAAGTTAACTTTACCAACAGGGAAAGAGGAGGGTTTTGCTAAGGCAATTCCCAAGAGGGAACCGGCGCATGCAATGTGATACTGTGGTGCATTCTCACAAAAATACTTCATGGAGTTGATGACGTTTGGACAGTCTTGAACCTCGTCAAAAATAATTAGGGTTTTTTCTGGCATAATCTTCTGGCCACTTGCCAACATGAGGTTTTGCAAAATCCGGGCTACATCTTTTGTGGTTTCAAAGAATTGCTTGTATTCTTCGTTTTCATCAAAATTAAAATAAGCAGTGTTTTCATAGTAGCATTTGCCAAATTCTTTCAGAATCCAGGTCTTACCTACTTGGCGCACGCCTTTCAAGATCAAAGGCTTGCGATAGGGAGAATTCTTCCAGTTCAGCAGTTTCTTTAAAATCAAACGTTCCATATATAAATCACTTTTTAAGATAAATTCAGTGCTTATTGATCACGTTTTCAGTATATGCTCTAACAAAAAAAATACAAGCATAAATCACAAAATTATATGTATTTTAAGGTATAATAATCACATTATTATTAAAATATTGGAGGCCTAATGCATAGTTGTGGGCAAGACATGACAAAAATAGAAGTTTAGAGAGATGGCATGCAACCTCTAGAAATTTCTTTTAGTCCGTGGTCTAAGCTTTGGACAACAAAGGAAAAACGAAAAATGACAAATGCAAATGTTTACATGGAAGAAGAAAGGAGAATGCGTGGCTAGCAGTATCTCTCGCCTAGGCACTCGAGCTTCTTTGTTATCTCTATATAGCCATTGCTGTCATTGGCTATGATTGCGATCTTTCTCCTGTTCTTGCTGCAGAAGATAAAGATGCTCTTTTCGATGCGATCAAGCCGTATCTCGTTCCTCACTGTGTACGAAAGGCTCTCGGCCTTTTTCCTCAAATTCGTCACGCATAGCCTTATATAGATTGATTATGTCCATTACTATCCTCCTAGCTCGGATATAATCTACTTCATGGCAAGATCATTTTTCTTGGCGTTTTATTTTACGCTTACGATAAATATCTTTATGCGAATAGGTCATCTAGTAGTATCACATTTGTGAATATGCCACTGTACTCATTTTTCTTAAGGCCAAAGGTCGTGATTAGAGTATCCCTGATTGCGACTTTTGGAGAGATTTCATTTTGGAGCATAGTCTCTCTGCTGAGAAGTGTTCTGTAATAATCCTTTGTAACTTCAAAGTCTCCGCTATAGAACTTAAGTTCGCACATGTTTATTACATTATCTTTTCTGATGATAAGCAAATCTATTTGTGTACCTTTCTCGTCGTCTCCTCTTTTCGACCATTGAGATGATTCAGTTATAACTCCTGAAATACCTAATGCTCTCTTTATCTCTTCTATGTGATTGAAGCAAACATTTTCAAAAGCATATCCTCTCCATGTAGATAAAGACTGAGAGCTTACATTCTGCTGCCAGAATTTCTCATTTGTTCCTTTTTGCTCATCAAAGAAATGGATGTAAAATAAACAGAATGGATCTACGAGTTTGTAGTGAGACTCTCTTTTGCTGAATCCAAATGGAACATATTTGATTATAAAATCACTTGATATAAGTGCATTCAGTGCACTTGTGATTGTCGCTCCATCTGATATTCCTAGTTTTTCAATTATTTCCTTCCGAGTAAATCCAGCATTGCGGGTTCCTAGCAAGTTGACAATAGTTTTGATTCTTTCGGGACTCTCGAAAACAGATGAGAATAGCCTGTCATATTCTACTCCTAATTGAGCATTCTTTGAGAAGAATAGTCTATCGATGTTTTGTGCAAGGCTTAATTCGCCATCAATGCATCCCATATAGAATGGTATGCCACCAAGAATCATATAGCTCTGAACGATATCATAGCGTGATAATCTTATATTGTTCGCTTTGTAGTATTCTTCGCATTCATGTAGCGTAAATGGTGTTAGTTTTATTTCACGCGTTATGCGGTTGTATAGCCCACCATGTGCATTTATAAGGTTATTTAGTATCCAGGAATTAGCACTGCCACATACAATGACCATCAAGTTCTTTCTGTGGCATCCCCAGTTGTTCCAGAAGCCTTCGAATGCCTGCATGAACCCTGAACGGGGAGTATCCATCCAAGGAAGTTCATCAAAGAATATTAGTTGTCTACTTCCGTCGTCAATCTTTTGCAAATGCATTTCAAGCAATAGAAATGCATCAAGCCAGTTTTTTGGTTTCTTGCATGGTTTCATGCCTTGCATTATCAATGAGTTATAGAAATGGTTTATCTGTATTTTCAAGAGGCTTTTAGGCTTTTCTTTGGTTGGAGCAAGTCCTGCATGACGAAAAGAAAATCGTCCTGCAAAGGTTTCATCAACAAGGTAAGTCTTCCCAACTCTTTTTCTTCCATAGATAACAACAAGCTCTGCACTGTTTTTTTCATATAGCTTGTTAAGTTCATTCCTTTCCTTTGTTCTTCCAATCATATTGTTGGTTACCTTTTTTAGTAGGGGATAAATTGAGGTGAGTTAATAAAATTGTAGTTAATCTCTATTTATGAATAATAAATCATAGTTTATGAGTTGTCAATGTAGAGAAATATTTTATGATAGTATATAAAGATACAAAAAGCACAGTCCGATTCGATTGCTTTTGCAACAAACTTCTCACCATCTGTTGGAGTTTCTTTGTTGAGCACCGTCTCAAGCCTCTAAAGGAAGGCTGTTTATCCGGCTCTTCCGTGTTTGTGTTGATAAAGCCTTTCAATTCTGATGGCAATGTGATATTGTTCAATTGGGTCGTTCCTCCGTTTTTTTTGCTACTAAAACTTTAGGCAACGACCCTTTTTATTTCAACTGCTTTTTCCCTTATCCCACAAAAATTGTGATTGAACC
>ERZ808242.94-NODE-94-length-68439-cov-9.654261_pt1 | contig 68439 bp, 48 predicted proteins | sample MGYA00521244_ERZ808242 | MGnify/ENA primary metagenome ERZ808242 (study PRJEB31516, sample SAMN03275573) | gut metagenome | biome: mammalia-associated habitat; material: feces | host: Papio cynocephalus | place: Kenya | collected 2012-07-27 ... | reverse complement strand
TCCCCCATTTTCATCCTCTTGGACGACTTGTAAATGTCATGGATGTTTCATATTCTTAAATCAGGAAAGCGTTGAGCTCCTCGTAGAATCTCTGGGTAGGGAAGCCCATGACATTGTAGAACGATCCGTCCAACCTTGTGATTCCCACGTAGCCGATCCATTCCTGGATTCCGTAAGCACCGGCCTTGTCGAAAGGCTTGAAGTTGTCTATGTAGTAGTCTATCTCGCTGTCGGACAGCTTTTTGAAATAGACATCGGTTGAGACGGAGAATGTCCTTTCACGATGACAGTCACGGATTGTCACAGCGGTGATGACCTGATGCTCACGTCCGGAAAGAAGCTTGAGCATCCTTACAGCGTCTGCCCTGTCCTTCGGCTTGCCAAGAATCTCGGTTCCGCACAGCACCATAGTGTCGGACGTGACAAGGATCTCATCATCTTCAAGTTCCCTGTGAAAGCCCAATGACTTGCCCTCGGACATCAATTCCGGCACTTTAACGTGTGGAGTGTCAGGGGAGTATCTCTCTATGAACGATGTCCCTGTGTCTACGGTGAAGTCGATGTCCAGTCCGGCGAGCAATTCCCTGCGGCGCGGCGAGTTGGATGCGAGGATAATCCTCTTTCCGTGCATTTCCATATTCATTAGAACTTTTTCTTGTAGGCGATCGCGTCGAAGACCCAACGCCCCTGTGCTTTCATCGCTTTCTCCATGTATTCACGTACGCAGGCCTTTCCACCGGGACGGTCCGAGATGATGTCCGCCGCTTCCTTGACTTCTTCGACGGCGTCGTTGGGGCAGACTCCTATTCCGGCTGCCATGATGACTTCGATGTCAGGGATGTCGTCACCGAAGTACATTACTTCTTCGGGTTTTAGATGATGTCTCTTACAGAAATCCTCGAAGTCCTCAATCTTGTTTCTGGATCCCAGGTAGATGTCCTCCGGATTGATTCCGTTGCTGCTGAACCTGGCCCTTATGCTTTGGGACCGGCCACCAGTGATCACTCCGACCGGAAAGCCGTTCAGGCACGCCATCCTGACAGCGAACCCGTCCTTTGCGTCGAAAGTCCTGTAAAGTTGGCCTTCAAGGTCTGCGAGGATGCCGCCGTCTGTCATCACGCCGTCGATGTCGAACGTGAACGCTTTTATGTCCTTGAAATCTGTCATTTCAAGTTATGATTTGGCTCCGTTAGGACCGAATTGAGGCAGATCACCGAGATTGAACGTTCCTCCCTGTTGTGGCTGGCCGCCACCGAGGTTGATGAGGCCGAATTGTGCCTCGTATTTTGTCACATTGTCCATCAAGGCGTTGAGAAGCCTTTTGGCGTGCTCCGGAGTCATGACGATGCGGTTGCTGATGTCCGGCTTAGGCAGTCCGGGAAGGATTGTGGCGAAATCGATGATGAATTCGCTGTGCGAATGGGTGATGATCGCAAGGTTTGAATATGTGCCCTTTGCTACTTCCGGACGGATTTCCAGACTTATTTCTTTCTTTTCTTCCATAGTATGTGTGTATTTTTGAAGCAAATTTAGTGAAAAATGTGCTATATTTGTAAACTTTGTATATTATAAGCAGTAATATGAGCGATAAAAAAGAGCTTTCCGCAAAGTACAATCCGGCGGAAGTAGAAGACAAATGGTACGCATGGTGGACTGAGCACAAATGCTTCCACTCCGAGCCGAACGAGAAAGAGCCATACACGATAGTCATTCCGCCACCTAACGTGACGGGCATCCTTCACATGGGGCACGTGCTGAACAACACATTGAATGACGTGCTGATCCGCAAGGCCAGGATGGACGGCAAGAACGCCTGCTGGGTTCCCGGTACGGACCACGCGTCCATTGCTACCGAAAGCAAGGTTGTGGCCAAACTCAAAGGAATGGGAATATCCAAGGAGGACCTTACCCGCGACGAGTTCATGAAATATGCCTGGGAATGGAAGGAGGAACATGGTGGGATCATCCTCAAGCAGCTCCGCAAACTGGGGGCTTCCTGTGATTGGGATCGCACGAGATTCACGATGGAGCCGGAGCTTTCCGACGCCGTGATCGCTACATTCTGCTATTTCTACAAGAAAGGAATGATATATAGAGGTGTGCGTATGGTAAACTGGGATCCGGTCGCTCTGACAGCGATCAGTGACGATGAGGTCATCCACAGGGACACCAAGAGCCATTTCTATCATCTTAAATATTACATCTCCGATGGTAACGGCAATCCTACTGACAAATATCTCGTGATTGCCACGACCCGTCCGGAGACAATCATGGCCGATGCAGCCATCTGCGTGAACCCTGCCGATGAGAGACATCATTGGCTGAAAGGCAAAAAGGTGCTTATCCCTCTGATCAACAGGGAGATTCCTGTGATCGAAGACAGTTACGTAGAGATGGATTTCGGTACGGGATGCCTTAAAGTCACCCCTGCGCATGATGCGCACGACTATGAGATAGGTCTCCGCCACAATCTCCCTGTCATGGACATCATCGATGACCACGGGCGTCTGAACGAAAAGGCTCAGATTCTGGTCGGTGAGGATCGCTTCGATGCCAGAAAGAAGATTGTCAAGATGCTGGAGGAGTCCGGTAACCTTGTCAAGGTGGAGGAATACACCTCTCCGGTGGGATATTCGGAAAGAACCAACGCCGTCATCGAGCCGAAGCTGTCCGCTCAGTGGTTCCTCAAGATGGAAGACCTTGCCGCGAAGGCGCTTGAGAGTGTCGAGTCCGGCAAGATAAAGTTGATTCCGGACAAGTACCGCAATACCTACCGTCACTGGATGGAGAACGCCCATGATTGGTGCATCTCCCGTCAGCTTTGGTGGGGACAGAGGATTCCGGCATACTATCTACCTGACGGACAGATAGTTGTCGAAGAGACTCCGGAGAAGGCTCTCGCTGCTGCTCAGAAGATCAATCCGGCTCTTACCGCCGCTGACCTCAGGCAGGATGACGATGTGCTCGACACTTGGTTCTCCAGCTGGCTTTGGCCGATTTCCGTGTTCGATCCTGAGAAACCTGGTCATCCGGAGCATAAGCCGAACAAGGATCTTGCTTACTACTATCCTACAAATGACTTGGTTACGGGGCCGGACATCATCTTCTTCTGGGTTGCCAGAATGATCATGGCCGGGGACGAGTTCATGAATGACATTCCGTTCAGCAATGTTTACTTCACGGGAATTGTGCGTGACAAACTTGGCAGGAAGATGTCAAAGACCCTCGGCAATTCTCCGGATCCGCTTGACCTCATTGCCAAGTACGGAGCCGATGCAGTGAGAATTGGCATGCTGCTTTGCTCGTCAGCCGGCAACGACATATTCTATGATGAGTCACAGGTTGAGCAAGGTAGAAATTTCTGCAACAAAATCTGGAACTCATTCCGTCTTGTGCAAGGATGGACTGTTGATGAAAAACTTCAACAAAGTGAAGTTAATAAATTGGCGGCAAATTGGTTCGAGAATAAGTTGAATCTAACAATTCAGACAGTCGAGGACCATTATTCCAAATTCAGGATCTCCGATGCCCTGATGAGCATCTACAAACTTTTCTGGGATGAATATTGCGCCTGGTACCTTGAGGCTGTCAAGCCGGCATACGGCGAGAGCATCGACAAGGCGACGTATGACGCCACGATAATATTCTTTGAGAAACTGCTTAAGATGATTCATCCGGTGATGCCGTTCATCACGGAGGAACTCTGGCAGTCCATGACTGAGCGTAAGGAAGGGGAGACCATCATGTACCAGCCTACACCTAAGGCTGGCTCTGTCGATGAAAAGGTCATCGAGGAGTTCGGAATCGCCCAGGAGGCGGTGAATGGAATCCGAGGAATCCGCCAGCAGAAAAACATCTCACTGAAGGAGAGTCTGGCCTTGAAAGTAAAGGGTGATTTCCCAATGAATATGCTTCCGGTGATTACCAAACTTGCCAACATTTCTTCGGTGGAGAATGTGGCTGATTTCGGTGATGCGGCCGGTGTCTCATTGCTTGTTCGTACAGTAGAACTCTTTGTTCCGCTTGAGGGACTCGTTGATGTCGAGGAAGAGATCAAAAAGATTGAGATCGAGCTGGAACATCAGCGTGGCTTCCTTGAATCTGTGAGGAAAAAACTGTCTAACGAGAGTTTTGTTGCCCACGCCCCGGAGAAAGTCGTGGCTTTGGAGCGTAAGAAAGAGGCTGACAGCCTGTCAAAGATTGAAAGTTATGAAAAGGCTTTGGCGGCATTGAAAAATAGATGATAAAACATTATTGTTTTAAGTGCTAACATTTTTGTTAATATGGTATATTCTGAAACATATTTCCCAGTCAGGTACTATGAGACGGACCAAATGGCGATCGTCCATCACTCGAACTACATCCGGTACTTCGAATGCGCGAGGAACAACCTGATGATAGAGTGTGGGTACCCTATTGAGAAATGTGAGGAGGATGGAGTGACGATTCCCATCGTCACAGTGGAGTGTCGTTACAGGCATCCGGCGAAGATGGGGGATGTTGTCCGCGCTGTGGCTATGATTGAGGATATTCCTATGGCAAAGCTCTACGTTAAGCAAGCTGTGTATAATCAGGACGGAGTGCTATGCGTGGAGGGCAGGGTATCGCTTGGCTTTCTGAACAAAGAGACGGGGCGTCCTGTCCGCTGTCCGGAGAAATTGGTCAGAGCGATCGAGGCGCACATTAATGACAGATGAATTTGATAACACACTAATTTTTTTTTGAATATGTTTTTTATTGTTCCTTTGGGCGTAGTCGGACCCTGGCAGATAGTGATCATCGCCCTTGTTATAGTTCTCCTTTTCGGAGGTAAGAAGATTCCTGAACTCATGAAAGGCCTTGGCAAAGGTGTCAAGAGCTTCAAGCAAGGCATGAGTGAGGTGGAGAGCCAGATCAATGACATTGACAAGGATCTCACCTCCACAGCCAAGACTCCTGACAAAATCGAGAAGATCGAAAAGAAATAATGGCGGCTGGGGAAGCTGAGATGTCCTTTTGGGACCACCTTGAAGTGCTGAGGGGAACTTTGTTCCGCTCAGTGCTTGTCATTACACTTGTCAGCATCGTGGTCTTCTGTTTCAAGTCATTTGTCTTTGATGATGTTATTTTGGCTCCTACCAGGAGTGACTTTTTCATCTACAAATGGCTGCGGATGGGGGATATGCAGATGTCCCTGGTGAATCTGGATATCTCCGCCCAATTCTTCGTACACCTTCAGGTGGCGTTCGAACTTGGATTTATACTCTCATTCCCGTACGTTTGTTTCGAGATCTGGAAATTCATAGCTCCGGCATTGTACAGGAATGAAAAGAAGGCTGTCCGGGGAGCGTTTCTGTCAGCCTCGTTTCTTTTTTACCTTGGGCTTGTGATAGGTTACTACCTGATAGTGCCGATTTCTCTGAATTTCTTCATGGGCTACAAGATCAGTGACGAGGTGATGAATACAATCTCGCTGACTTCCTATATCTCGATGTTTACTTCAACTGTGTTAGCTTTCGGTATTGTGTTTGAATTTCCTATAGTTGTTGTCATTCTGTCTAAACTGGGAATCGTAACAAGGGAAACTCTGAAAAAATATCGCAGGCACGCAATTGTTGTAATACTCTGCATCGCCGCCATCATCACACCGGCAGATCCTATGTCGATGCTTATAGCGGCCGCTCCACTGCTACTTCTTTATGAAGTGTGCGTGATGTGTTGCAGACCGGCGCCTCCGGAGGAGAACGAAGATCTAATCAAAGAGGGAGAATAATATGATTTCCATAAATGGATTGACAGTCGCTTACGGAGGTTACACTCTTCTGGACAACATTGATTTCCACATAAGTGAGAAGGATAAGATCGGATTGGTAGGCAAGAACGGAGCCGGTAAGTCAACGGTCATGAAACTGATTTGCGGGCTTCAAAGTCCAACTTCGGGAAGCATTGACAAACCAAATGATCTGCGGATAGGTTATCTCCCCCAGATCATGGAGCATCACAAGGGCAAAACCGTTTTGGAGGAGACCCTGACTGCCTTTGATCATATAACTGAGATTCAATCAGAACTGGATAGTGTGAATTCTCAACTTGCCGAGAGAACTGATTATGAGTCTGATGAATATCTTTCCTTGATCAATCGACTGAATGACTTGACTGACGCGATGGCGATGAGCCAGTCGGAACCGCCGGAGGTCCTCGCGCAGAAGACTCTCCTGGGATTGGGTTTCAAGGACGAGGATTTCGGAAGAAAGACAGAGACTTTCAGCCAAGGATGGAACATGCGCATAGAACTGGCGAAAATCCTGCTGTCAGAGCCGGACGTGCTTTTGCTTGATGAGCCGACTAACCATCTTGACATAGAGTCCATTGAATGGCTTGAGGACTACCTGAAGAATCACCGTGGATCATTGCTTCTGGTTTCTCATGACCGGCGGTTCCTGGATAATGTCACAAACCGTACTGTCGAGATTATGCTCGGGCATATTCATGACTACAAGGTGCCGTACAGCAAGTATCTGGAACTTCGAAAGGAGCGGTTGGCTCAGCAGATGGCTGCATATGAGAACCAGCAAAAGATGATCGAGAAGACCGAGGATTTCATCAACCGTTTCCGCTACAAGCCTACAAAGTCCAATCAGGTGCAATCGAGGATCAAACAATTGGAAAAACTTGAAAGGGTGGAGATTGATGAGACGGATAATGTCACTCTGACTGTCAAGTTTCCTCCGGCTCCACGCTCTGGTGACATTGTGTTCAAGGGTAAGGACCTGACGGTTGGCTATCCTGGGAAGGTTGTCTTCAGGAACGCCGAGATTGAGGTCAGAAGGGGAGAAAAAGTCGCTTTGATTGGCCGCAACGGTGAGGGTAAGACCACCCTTATGCGCGTGATAATGGGAGAGTTGCAACCTATCAGTGGTGAGGCCAAGACAGGTTACAATGTTTCTATCGGCTATTATGCCCAGAATCAGGAGGACATTCTGGATAGAAATCAGACCGTATGGGAAACCCTTGACAATATTGCTGTCGGCGATGTCAGAAACAAGCTTCGCGATATTCTTGCTCAGTTTCTTTTCCGTGGAGAAGACATCGACAAGAAAGTAAGTGTCTTGTCTGGCGGGGAGCGCGCGCGTCTTGGCATGGCGAAGTTCATGCTCCAGCCGTACAATGTCCTTGCTCTGGACGAGCCGACCAACCACATGGACATCAAGTCCAAGGATATTCTAAAGCAGGCGTTGAAGGCTTACGATGGCACGTTGATTGTCGTTTCGCATGACCGTGATTTTCTTGAAGGACTGGTGGACAAGATGTACGAGTTCCGTGACGGAAAGGTCAAGGAGCATCTTGGAAGCGTCCATGAGTTCTTGGAAGAGAGGAAGATAGAGAATCTTCAGGAATTGGAGAGACGATTTGCCCCTAAGGCTGCGGACAATTCTTCTGTGGTGGCGGACACCAAGGTGAAAGAGGTTCCGGCCTCCAAAAAGGAACAGGCTCAGAAGGAGTTTGAACAAAGGCGGAGTGATTCCAAGGAAATACGCAGAATCCGTCACCGGGTTGAATTTCTGGAATCCGAGATCGGCAAGGTAGAGGCTAAGATGAAGGACCTTGAGAAGATCCTTTCCAATCCGGGGCCGGATGACGACATCATGGAGTTGACAAGAACCTATCTTGAGGACAAACGGGATCTTGACCACAAGACGGCGGAGTGGGAGTCCCTGATGGAGAAATTAGATGAATAATGTATTTAAATTATAAAGGTTATGAATATCAAATCTTTATTTGCGGCTATTTTTGCCGTTACTTCAATGTCGGCGCTTTCAATGGCGCAGACTAGAACCATCGAACATGAATATTCAGAGTTCGACGCCATCTCGGTTTCCGATGGCTTCAAGGTCACAATGGTTGAGAGGGACGGCTACAACGCCAAGTTCAAAGTAAGCGACGCGCTTGAGAGTTATCTCGAATGTTACGTGAAAGGAGGTACACTATACATCGGAATTGATGACAAGTCTGTGCCTAAGGATGTCAAGAAGTCTTTCAAAGGAAAGAATTCTGACGGACCGATACTTGAAGCGACGATTTATGTTCCGTCTCTTAATTCGATAACACTCAACGATGATTGTGTGTTCTCGTGCGGCAATAATCTCCTTAAGGCAGGCGATTTTAAGATGAGCCTTACAGGGAACTCAAGTATCGCCAATCTCAATGTGAATGCGGAATCGGCAGTCATTTCAGTCAGCAAAAAGGCAAAGTTGTCATCTTTTAATGTGAAGGCAGGCAGCAATGTCACCGTGAATGCTGAGGGAAACGCCAGTGTCGTACTTGAATATTCCTCTAAAAACCTTAATGTCAACAACTCCGGTTCAGCCGATCTGGCGATCAACGGCCAATGCGACGCCGTTGCCATAAGCACTGCCGGAAGCGCGAAACTCTCCCTCTCAGGCAAGGCCAACACTTTGAAAGTAACCGGTAAAGGGGGATCGTCAAAGATTGACGCCATTTCTGTTTCTGCAAATGATGTCGTAGTCTCTCTTGACAGCGCTGAGTTGACCGTGGCTCCTGGCAAGAATCTGTCGCTTGACCTTGGGAAAGGTGCGAGTGTCTGCTATTCTGGAGACCCGAAAATCAAGATTGTCAAGATTCAGAATGCGTCAGTGACACGCAAATAATGTTTGTTCTTGATTCTCACTGCGATACCCCGACCATGATGATGCGGGGACGCGATATCGGGAAGAATAATGAGAGGGGGCACGTTGACCTGCCGAAACTGAAGGCAGGTGGAGTCGATGCCTCCTTTTTCGCTTTGTACACATCTCCCGGCATGACTCCGGACGCATCCACCCGCCACGCTCTTGAGATGATCGGGCGTGTATTTGATCAAGTAGACGCTCACCATGATTTGGCGGCGCTGGCATTTTCACCGTCTGAGGCTCTCGATAATAAGGCGAAAGGTCTGGTCTCCATATTCATTGGCATGGAGAATGGCGCCCCGATCCAGAAATCACTTTCGCTTCTTCGCGTGTTCTACCGCTTGGGCGTGCGGTATATGACGCTCACTCACAATTCTGATAACGAAATCGCGGATTCAGCAGCAATTGGCAAACGATGGCATGGCCTTAGTCTGTTCGGAAGAGAGGTTGTGGCTGAAATGAATCGTCTGGGAATGATCATCGACATCGCTCATGCCTCCGACGAAACGTTCTACGACGTGATCGAATGTTCGAAGGCTCCGATAGTTTCCACCCATTCATGTTGCCGCGCATTGGCGCATCATAGAAGGAATATGTCAGACGAGATGCTGCGCGCGCTCGCGGACAATGGCGGCGTGATCCAAATCAATTTCTATCCGGTATTCCTTTCGGACGCGTTCGCGAAGACATTGTCGGATTCTGGCCTGGAGTCAAAGAACTGGACGGAGCAGGATTGGATCAGCGATCCGTTTAATCCGGAGAAAGCGGCAGCGTGGAACGCCGTTCAGGATGAGATTGCGGCTTTGCCAAGACCTTCCTATAAGGATGTTGTGGATCACATTGATCATGCCGTGAAAGTGGCTGGTATTGACAGTGTCGGCATCGGAACAGATTTCGATGGAATCGAGGTCACTCCGGTCGGACTTGAAAACATCTCAAAAATTAGAGTAATCTTCGATGAGATGTCCCGTAGGGGATACACAGATGACCAAATCGAGAAGGTTGCCGGCAAGAATTTCCTCCGAGTGTTCAATGAAGTGACATCTTTGGCTGCCAAATAGCCATAGAATAGCGATAATAATTGCGGTAACAAAATTGTTTATTGCGCAAACATTTTTGTTACCGCAATTTATTTTCATTTAGTTGCGATTATTAAGTATGAAAAGCCTCAATTCATTGAGAGCTGCGGCCGCAAATCTCTCAATATTCCTTTTACGGTCATTCTTATAGACTTTTCTGACGGTTTTTGTCCCGTTTGGGCCTGCGATACCGATCCATACCGTGCCTACAGGGTTGTGCTCATCGCCTCCGGGGCCGGCCAGTCCTGTTGTCGATACCGCATACGTGCTGCTGGTCAGATTTCTGACTCCTTCGGCCATAGCGGCGGCCACTTCGGAACTCACGACTCCATATTCATTGATTCTGGATGTGGACACGCCAAGGACTTTTTCCTTTATCGCAATGGCGTATGATGTGACGGAGCCAAGGTAATATTCAGAAGCCCCTGGAACTGAGGTGATCAAAGAGGAAATCTTGCCTCCTGTGCAGGACTCGGCCGCGCTCAAAGTCATTCCTGTACCCCGGAACAAAGCACCAACCGCGTTCTCCAAAGTGTCATCTTTGTAAGAATATATCTTGTCGCCCAGAATTGGCCTCAAGCGTGCGAACTGCTCGTCAATGCGCTTTTCCTCATCCTCTTTGTTTCCGCCGTAGATTGAAAGCCTGAGACGGACACCTGTAAGTGGATTCGGGAGGTAGGCAAGGTGCATGTCATCGGGGAGGCTGTCTTCCCAAGACTCGATTTCCTTTGACAATGCCGATTCAGCCAAGCCGAAGACCATCACGCACTTATGGAATATATCCGTGAGCTCTTCGTGTGCCTTTATGTCTTTGATGACATCTGGTATCGCGCCGACCGTTTCAAAAGGGACACCGGGCAGGGCATAAATGGTTGCCCGGTGGCCGAAACGTGAGGCAGGGAAGCGGAACACCATGACAGGTGCCGTACCAAGCTTGTTCACAATCACTTCACATGTGTCTGGGACAAGTGCCTGAGCCTTGTTGATGTCAAGGACATCCAACCCGCGCGCGTGTAGGATCTCATAAACGATCTTGAGTTGTGCCTCATTGGTGACATAGCCTTTGCTTTTGGAAATCTCCGCCAAAGCCGCTTTCGTGATGTCGTCCTTGGTTGGACCAAGTCCTCCGGTAGTGATGACTATCTCATTGCGTGTCAGTTCGTTTGTCAGATTGTTTACTATTTCGTCATGGTCGTCTCCGAAGGAGATCATCCTGGTGACTTTCACTCCAATTTCCTCCAGAGCGACAGAAATGCGCGAAGAATTGGTGTCCACTATCTGGCCGATCAGAATCTCATCGCCGATAGTACAGATCGATGCGTTAACCATATTCGGATTCTATTTACTCAAACTGTTATTTTCAAGATATTTGTTGATTTTCTTGACTATTGATGGCCCTTCGTAGATGAAGCCAGTGTAGATTTCAATCAGACTTGCTCCGGCATCCAGCATTTCCTGCGCTTGTATTGGAGACATGATGCCACCCACACCCACGACAGGAAGCCTTCCTGAAGTGAATTCATGAATATGCTTGACCATGGCAAGGCTCTTTTCGTAGAGAGGTGCGCCTGACAGACCACCGTTGCCGATTTCCTCTATTCTTGCCTGATTGGTTTTTAGCCCTTTCCTTGACCTTGTGGTGTTTCCTGCCACGATGCCGTCTATTCCTGACTGCATGCAGTACTTAAGAATCTCATCCAGTTCTTCAGCCGGAATGTCAGGGGAAACCTTGACCAGAATCGGTTTGTAGGCATCGTAGCAAATCCTGAGATCCAACAGAGGATCCAGAATGTCTGACAGGTACGACACATCCTGAAGATTCTGAAGACCATGGACATTCGGACAAGAGACATTAATCGTGAACATATCGACAAAGTCATACATGTACGAGAATGCCTTTTTGTAGTCAGCGATGATGTCCTCGTCGGAAGCGCTTGTGCTGTTCTTCGCTATGCTGGCGGCTATTATGGTCTTGGGATGATCCATCTGAATATGCCGGATTGCATTATGCACTCCTTTGTTGTTGATTCCCATCCTGTTGATGATAGCGTTGTCCTGCGGAAGCCTGAACAGCCTAGGCTTTGGATTTCCAGGCTGGGGCTCGGGAGTCAGCGAACCGATCTCGATGAACGAGAATCCGAACCAGGCGAGTTCATTGTAATGCTCTCCGTTCTTGTCCAGACCGGCTGCCAGACCAACGGGAGAAGGGAAGTCAATACCGAACACATTTCTGGACAGCGATGGGGTCTTGTGACCAAAGACCAGTTTCATCAGCTTCCCGGCGAACGGAATCCGACTCACGACATCAAGTCCTTTCAGAGTGAGATTGTGCGCGGTCTCCGCAGAGAATTTGAACAAAACCGGCCTGATGAGTTGTCTGTACATATTCCTGAAATTTTACGAGCACAAATTTAGACAAAATCAGTTGAACCAGTAGTGTTTTTCTTAGCAAAGATTCTGTCAATCTATTTCCTTGAATGTACCATTGTCATAGAATACGAGAATCTTTGTTATAGCAGGAGAAGTCCGTTTGGTTTCGGCAGGGGAGAACAAGGGCGTTATATGCTCGTTTTCAGCGACTTCGGCTTCATTTTTTAACGAATCAGGCTCTTGAGAATCGAATAATGAGCCACAAGTCGTGTCATTAGTCATGGACATGCTGTTCTCGGCAGGTTGTGTGGCTGCTTGGCCGGCATCCTGTCCTTTGTACATTCTTCCCTTGCCCCCTATCAGCCAGTCCAGATTCAGATTCGGATAACAATTAGCCATGCTTTCGATGAATTCAAATCCCGGTTTATTCCTTCCTGACAGAATATGGGACACACTGGCTTTTGCCACGCCGATTTTCTCGGCGAACTGTGATTGGGAGATATTCTCCGCTGAAAGAAACTGTTGCAACCTCTTGTTCATTACAAATGTAATTTGTTTACAAAGTTAACATTAAATAGTGTGAAAGACAACTAGTTTTGTTGTGTTACAAAAGTAAACCAGGAGATGTGGTACAGGTAACTGCGTTCAAATATTAGTTAGATAATTAGTCATAATGTGTTGATATTTACAATATTAATTATATTAATTATTGTAAATTATCCTAAATGGTTGCCACATGGAGGTAAGTATATCGTGACTATATTTACAAAAAGTTGAAATAGTGTATAAAACTTTCTGATATATAATATATTGAGCAAATAGATACTTGGTGATTAATTTTACTTATTTCATTTTTCTGAACTATGCTTAGAAATTTCATTTAATTTACAGATGTGATAATATTATTTATGTTTTGTAAACAAGATTTCGGCCTTAAAATGTTTAGTAAATATTTAGTAACAGTGCGTATAGGCTATGGGAGACGCAAACACGAGAATTTGATATTTCTATTACTTCTCTTAACTTTGTGTTAATTTTAAATTCTCATCAGTGATGATACCTTCAATACGCATAGAGGACTATAATTATAACCTTTCGGACGACAGAATCGCAAAATACCCGCTTGCGGAGCGTGACTCATCAAAATTGTTGCGCTATGAAGACGGAAAAGTCGATGAGTACATATTCAGAGATATTCCTGATCTTCTTCCCTCCGGTGCTTTGATGGTGTTCAATGACACCAAGGTTGTGCCTGCCAGGTTACATTTCCAGCGTGAGACAGGCGCTCACATTGAGATTTTTTGCCTTGAGCCTGTCAATCCTCCTGAGTACAACACCGCGTTCGCCTCCACAGAACGCTGCCGCTGGAAATGCGTTATCGGTAACGCCAAGCGTTGGAAGAATGACACTTTGACCCTCTATAACCCTCATGCTGACGCCGCGGTGGACGCGATGAGTCTCAAGGCAGACTTGATTGAGCGTAATGGTGAGACCGGCGTAGTTGAGTTTTCTTGGTGTGACGGCAATCCGTTTTCAAATGTCCTTGATTTATGCGGTACGGTGCCGATTCCTCCTTATCTGAATAGAGAAACGGAGTCAATTGACACGGAACGTTATCAGACGCTCTATGCCCATATCAGAGGGTCTGTCGCTGCCCCTACCGCTGGCCTTCATTTCACTCAAGATGTCCTTGACCGGATCTCTGCAAAGGGTATAGATCGGGAGAATGTCTGCCTGCATGTCGGCGCCGGAACATTCCTTCCAGTCAAGAGTTCCGATGTCGCGGACCATCCCATGCACAGGGAGCCGTTTGTTGTCTCTTTGGGGCTTCTAAAGCGCATCAGGGCCAACAAATCCAAACTGATCGCTGTTGGCACTACTTCCGTCAGAACTCTGGAGTCTTTGTACTACGTAGGCGTCAGCTGCATCGAGAAAGGCGGCCCGGAAGATGTGGGCCAATGGGTTCCTTATGAGCGGAAGTACGATTATTCAACAGAAGAGTCTCTTGATGCGATCATAACTTATCTTGAGAAAAATGGTCTTGACGATCTGAAAGTCGGCACTAGGATTATAATTGTCCCGGAGTTCCGTTTCAGGCTTGTCGACCTTTTGATAACTAATTTCCACCAGCCGGAAAGCACTCTGATTCTGCTGATTTCCGCTTTTGTCGGTGGCGATTGGAAGACTATCTACGACTATGCTCTCAGCCACGGTTTTCGCTTCCTGAGTTACGGCGATAGTTCCCTGCTTTTCCGTCGAGATGGATAACTGCATTATTTGCAGTAGTTTAACAGACTTTGCGAATGTTAAGTAATTTGCTTAATTTTGTAATCTCAAATGATGATTTATTATGGCTGATTCATCTGAATTCGACAGCATCTGTCCTTACAACGATGCTGAGGCGGTCGAGGCTTTGAACAAGGTCGCGAATCATCCCGCTGTACTGGCTATTTCTGAATATCTTTTCCCGGACGAGCCTATCACTTTCCTTCGGAACGCTCTGAAAAGCGTGCATAATATTGACGAGTTTCAGGAAATTGTGATGAACAAGGCCGTGACGTGGGTCATGGAAAACACCATACACAATTTCTCCTATGACGGTATAAGCTACATCAAGGAGATCAAGGGCAAGTTCCTGGCCATGTCCAACCATAGGGACATCATTCTTGATCCGGCCATAACTCAGTTGGTGCTTTTCAAGAACGGCATCCCGATGACAGAAATATGTGTCGGCGACAACCTTATCAAGCAGAGCAAGACTGTTGAATATCTTCTCCGCTCCAACAGGATGATACGCGTCATTCGTGGCATCTCGGCGAGGGAACTCTATTTGTCATCGCAGATTCTTTCCAAATATATCCGTCAAACCATTACTTCCGGTAAATCGTCTATTTGGTTGGCTCAAAGGCAGGGACGTACCAAGGATGGCATAGACACCACAGAGCAGGGCTTGCTGAAGATGCTGGATATGAGCGGCACTAAGTCCTTTCAGGAGAATTTCGCGGAGTTGAATATTGTGCCTTTGAGCATTTCTTATGAATATGAGCCGTGCGATGTCCGCAAGGCTCGTGAGATTCTTATCTCCAGGACTCAGAAGTATGTCAAGACTCGCACGGAGGACTTGCACAGTATTGTGATGGGCATCCGCCAGCAGAAAGGCAACGTGCATCTTAACTTTGGCCTTCCATTGACTACGGATGAGATCGAGTTGGCGTCCCGTTGCGACAAGAATGACCGTTATCAGGCCATCAGGCATGCAGTAGACAAGAGGATCATCGCTGGCTATCAGCTTTGGAAGACCAACTACATAGCCTACGACCTTGTCAATCATAGTTACAAGTATGCCGAGCTTTACACTCCGGAGGATGTTGAGAAGTTCACCGAATATACCGAGCACAAGCTTGACAAGGTTGAGCGTCGCCTGAACCGCGCTGAGCTTCGTGACATCTTCCTGCGCATCTACTCCAACCCTGTCGAATCGAAGGAACGTCTCGTCTCCGGTGAGCCGCTTCGTCAGGAGTAATGACAGACACGTGTCAGCGGTCTTGCATTTCACGGTCGCTGAGCCTGTTGAAGCGACATGATGACTATTGATCCGCTTTATCCGATACAGGACCGGCGTTCAAAAATAGAAAATTCCCAAATTTTGCACGTTACCAAAATTTGGGAATTTTTATTTTCTGAACGCGATTAATGTTTTCGTCTTTAATTCGGTTGTTGAATCTATCGCGCTGATTTGTAGGTAATATAACAGATGTGTTAATTATGTAAACATTTTTGTTAATGCTAGAACAGCCGGTCAACACTTGCGATGACCTCCTCAGCGGAGAGTTCGGTGCTGAGGATCAAGTCAGGCTTTTTCAACTCGAAACCTTTGCTGGTGGCGTTAAGCATTCCGGCCCCCGTGATATTCAACATCACGGTCTCCTCTTTCTTGACAGAGCCCTCATCAAGAGCCTTCTTCAACGCGGCAACAGCGGATGCGGCGGCAGGGAATATGTCGTAGCCTTCCTTGTTGAAGAACTGGAGCATCCAATATACGATGTCATCGTTTGTTACCTTGAAGAAGTCACCGTTGGATTCCTTGAGCGTGTCGAAAAGGCCACCTGCAAGGCTGTATGGCGGCTTTCTGTTGGAAAGAACCTTCGCGAGGATCACCTCAGCGCTCTTCCTTGATTCTTCAGGTGTGATCGGCACGAGATCTCTCGAACCGGCTTTCCATGAATCGTACATTAGGGTGAACGGGGCATTCTGTGCGCAATAAACCCTCATCTTGTTCTCGCCGAAACGTCCGTCCTTGGCAAGCCTGCAAGCGTTCTCCCATGCTGCGATCGCGCCTGTTCCGCTTCCAACGGCTTGGAAATAAGCATCCGGAATCCTTCCGATTGCCTCCACTGCACTCAAAAGCGTGGTGCCCATGCCGTCTCTTCGGGCAACGTTCTTCGCGCCACCCTCGGCCAGATAGCGTGAATCCTTGCAGAGTTTCTCTCCGAGTGCTATGGCATCGTAGTAATCCGTTCCATTTGGAGTCGCAATCACCTTGACACATGATTTCAGCTTCTTGAGGAACCAAAGATCGCTGATGTTGTCGTTAGGGATGCAGATGACAATCGGAATGTCGTTGTCGGAGCAAACACGGGCGAATGCTCTGGCTGTGTTGCCGGCTGACTGGACCACAAGGATGTGCTTGTCGTTCTTCGGCAGCCTTGCGCAGACGGAGAACGCCTCGGTCTCCTTGAACGAGCAAGTCTCCATCTTGGCGCCACGCTTAGGAACGTAGCCTGACAAGGTTATGTAGAGGTTCTCCATTCCGAGAAGCTCCGCGAGGCCCTTGCTCTTGTAGGTCACAGGTGCGTGCGAGTTCTTCAGAGTCCTGTTTATCGGAAGCCATTCTGCGTACCTGTAAAGACCTTTGAGATCCTCGCGAGGGGTGAACTTCTCATTCTCGTACACGGCTCTGACCAATGACGGTGCGGAAGCCTCGGGGTCAGCCAATGTCCAACCGGCATCCTGGAATACTCTCCCGGTGCCGACATCCATCAACTGGTAGTTTGTTGGTTTGAATTTCATATTGATTGTTCTTTTAATATATTCATTTACATGTTCTTAAATAGCCATGTCACGTAGTATGAGAAGGTTGCGAGGAAGGCAAAGCCTTCGACTCTGTCCAGTTTCCTGCCTTTTCCTGTGAATGCGCTGACCCAAATGAGAACGGCTCCAAGAAGCAGAATTCCGAGGTCCATAAATGACATACCGCTGAATGAAAGCCCAGATGGTGAGCCTGGCAATGGTCTGTAGGCTATGGCTGAAACGCCAAGGATCATCAGGATGTTGCTGATGTTGGAGCCAAGGATGTTTCCGAGTGCCAACTGTCCCTTTTTCTTTGCCGCGGCCACAACGCAGGTGACCAGTTCGGGCAATGACGTGCCACCGGCAAGAATCGTGACGGCTATGAATTTGTCACTGATGCCAAGCATCTTGGCAATCTGTGTGGCACTGTCCACAAACTTGTCACCACCGAAAATCAATGCAGCGAGACCTCCGACTATCATTAATGCCGCAACCCAGGTCTTCCTTTTTTCCGGTTCTGCGGACTGTTCTTCACCGTCAACCTTTCCGGACTTGAAGGACCAATACATATATGCGGCAAAAAGTGCCAGAAATACAAATCCTTCAGTTTTTGACAATGTGTCCTGTCCGCCTATTCCGAACAATGAGTGGTGCATCCCGAAGGCTATCAGAAGCACTGTCACCAAAATGTTAAGAGGAATATCAATCTTCACATTGTTCCGGGTCATCGCTATAGGTCGGATCAAGGCCGTGAAGCCAAGGATGAAGAGGGCATTGAATATGTTCGAGCCTACTATGTTGCCCACAGCGATGTCAGCATTGCCTTTCAAGGCACCGGTAAGGCTTACGACCAGTTCCGGAGATGATGTGCCAATCCCGACAATGGTCAGTCCGATCACGAACTCGCTCAGCCCGGCCTTTCTGGCAATTGTGGATGATCCGTCGACAAGCCAATCGGCCCCAAGCACGACCAGCGCAAGTCCGGCAATCAGGATAAGGATCTCTGTTATCATTATTCCTATATTTATATTTTGAGACGCAAAATTAATGAAAAAATAGTAAACCATGTTACTTTTTTGAGTAGTACTTAGGCCAGCACGCCTCAAGATAAGCTTTCAGCCTGTCCTCCTGTGGGTTGGAATCCGGTTCATAGAATACGGTCCCTTCCATTCCCGCTGGCATGAACTCCAGATCGGTGAAATGTCCTGGATAGTCGTGGGCATATTTGTAGCCGTCAGCGTACCCCAGTTCTTCCATCAGCTTCGTCGGAGCGTTCCTAAGGTACAGAGGAACAGGTACTCCATTGTTGGAATGTGTGGTTTCAAGTGCTTTGTCTATTGCGAGATACGCCGCATTACTTTTAGGAGAGCTTGCAAGATAGATTGTGGCCTCGGAAAGCGGGATCCTTGCCTCCGGCATGCCTATCTGATGGACAATCTGGAAGCATGAGTTTGCTAGAAGCAGTGCATTCGGGTTGGCAAGTCCGACATCCTCTGCCGCCGAGATGCAGAGCCTTCTTGCTATGAACAAAGGATCCTCGCCTCCGTCAAGCATCCTGGCCAGATAATAGACCGCTGCGTTAGGGTCGGATCCTCGGATGGATTTGATGAAGGCCGAGATGATGTCGTAGTGCATCTCACCATCCTTGTCGTAAATCGCAAGATTCTCCTGAATGCAAGCCGTGACAGTCTCGTTGTCAATGACAATGTGAGATTCTTTTCCTGAGAAAGTATCGACGACGATTTCGAGCACGTTAAGCAGCTTCCTGCCGTCTCCTCCGCTGTAACGGAACAGCGCTTCGTTTTCCTTAACCTCTATGTCCTTCTCCTTCAGAAGCACATCCTCTTTAAGAGCTCTGTCCAGCAAAGTCTGAAGGTCATTGGCTTCCAGCGATTTAAGCACGAATACCTGACATCTGGACAGGAGTGGTGTGATCACCTCGAACGAAGGGTTCTCTGTAGTGGCACCGATCAAGACAATCGTACCGTTCTCAACTGCTCCGAGAAGGGCGTCCTGCTGGGCCTTGTTGAAGCGATGAATCTCATCAATGAACAGGATCGGGGCGGCACCGTTTGAGAACACGGACGCGCTTTTGGCCTTGTCGATAACATCGCGGACATCCTTTACTCCGGCGCTGACCGCAGACAGAGTGTAGAAGTCTCGCGCCAAAGTCTGGGCGATTATTCCAGCCAATGTGGTTTTCCCGACTCCCGGAGGACCCCATAGGATGAACGAGGACAGATTCCCGTTCTCGATCATCTTCCTCAGGATGCATCCTTCGCCTACTAAATGCCTTTGGCCTACATATTCGGACAACTTTTTGGGGCGCATTCTCTCGGGGAGAGGGGGAAGCATAGCACTTTGCCCTGTTCTTTGGTATGAATCTGACATATTGCTCTAAATAACGTTTAATTAATGTTGAAAACAATAATGTTTATTGTTGTAACATTTATGTTAATGCGGTTTTGCCGCTATTTTTAAGCCTAACTAATCGCAAATTTAAGAAAAAGCGGAATAAGTTTCGTAAATTTGTAAATTACTTGCCGGCCAATGTAGCCGACGTCAGGACAGAACTTATTTGAACACGATGAGACTATCTGAAAGAATCCGTTTTGTGGGCGTGAATGACCTGCAGACCAAACTCTTCGAGCGGCAGTGGCCGCTTCCTTTTGGTGTCAGCTATAATTCCTATCTGGTTGTGGATGAAAAAATTGCCTTGATAGACACGGCCGCCGTGGCGTTCAAGGACGAGTTCCTTGCGAACATCAAGGCAGAGATAGGGGACAGGAAGATTGACTATCTCGTTGTCAATCACATGGAGCCGGACCACAGCGCCCTCCAAAGCGTGATTAGAAATGAATATCCTGACTGTACTATAGTTACAAACGCAAAGGCGGTGCCGATGATTGAGGGCTACCAAGGTCTGACCGACAACATAAAGGTGATAAAGGAAGGGGAGACTCTCTCATTGGGACACACCAACCTTCAGTTTTTCATGGTTCCGATGGTCCATTGGCCGGAGACGATGGTGACGTGGTGTACGGAGGATAAAACCTTGTTCTCCGGAGATGCTTTTGGCACCTTCAAGACTTTCCCGAATAGCGTAATAGATTCGCAATCAGACATATTCAATGAATATCAAGACGAGATGACAAGGTATTATTCAAATATTGTCGGGAAATATGCCGCACCGGTCCAGGCCGCTCTGAAGAAACTTGCAGGATTGGAAATATGCCGGATTTGCAGCACGCACGGCCCGGTTTGGGAGGGGCATATTCCAGAGGTCGTCTCGTTGTATGACAAGCTCAGCCGTTATGAGCCTCTGGAACACGGGGTTTGTCTGGCTTACGGTTCGATGTACGGCAACACCGAGAAGGCTGCGCTTGCTTTGGCATCGTCCTTGGAAAAGCGGGGGATTCCGTTTACGCTTCACAATCTTAATGATGAATGTTACTCGTTCGCGCTTCGTGACGTGTTCAAGTACGACACTGTGATTCTCGGCTCGCCGACCTATAATAATGGAATATTGCCTCCTGTACGTCAGTTGATGGAAGCGATCTGCGATCGTCTGGTCAAAAACAGACGTTTCTTCGCGTTCGGTTCATTCACATGGGCCGCTGCCAGCGTCAGATTGCTGAACGAACAGGCCTCATCGGCCGGATTTAAGATTCTCGGTGACGGAATCACGTTCAAGCAAGGATATTCACCGGACAAATTCAACTCAGAATCAATAGTTTCGCTTGTATAGTGTACTAGCCTATTGTTGTTACACAATTTGGATTATGTTAAGTTGGCCATTTGATAAACACAACCTTTGATATGATTCTACAATTACTGACTCTTCTTGGCGCGCTGGCGCTCTTTGTCTTCGGACTTGAGATGCTTAGTTCCGGGATTCAGAAAGCTTTCGGCGACCGGCTCAGGAGATTTGAAAAATGGATGACATCCGGAACTCCGTTCAAACAGATTCTTTCCGGAGCCGGGATCACGGCCGTTGTCCAGTCTTCAAGCGCCACGACAATCTTGGTGGCTAGTCTTGTGAGTGTCGCTACCCTATCACTAAAGCAAGGCATCTGTGTGATTATGGGAGCCAACATCGGCACGACCATAACTGCTTGGATAATAGCTGCTACAGGGTTCTGGCTCGATGTGACGGTTCTGGCGTTTGTGCTGCTCGGAGCCGGCTTTGTGATGACGCTTCTGAAGAAATCCTTGGTAAAGAACATTGGTCAGGCAGTTTTGGGATTGTCATTGGTTTTCGTCGGGCTTATCTACATAAAGTCCTCAATACCAGCGATTGACACCGTTCCAGAAACGGCAGCCTACATTTCTGGACTGGCATCGCATGGAATTGGTTCCGTGTTGATGTTCATGTTGATAGGAATTATTATCACGTTCATTCTCCAGTCGTCCAGCGTCACAGTTATACTTACGATGGTGCTTGCCTATCTAGGTTGGTTGCCGTTCCCGATGGCCGCCGCCATGGTTCTTGGTGAGAATATCGGTACCACGATCGGTGCTAACATCGCGGCCAGCGGGGCTGGAGTCCAGGCCAGGCGGGCCGCACTCGCCCACACTGTCTTTAATGTGGCCGGTGCCGTCTTTGTGCTGATATTCTTCAACATATTCATAAAGATCAATCTAGGACTTGTGTCTGTGTTCGGACTTGATCCGCAGATGACCGCTGTCTTCGGCGTAGCCTGTGTCCACACCATGTTCAATGCCGTTTCGACTTTGGTTCTGGTATGGTTCCGCAAGCCGTTCGCCGATCTGTTGACGAGGTGGATCAAAGAACCGGATCCGGAGAAGGGAGACTTCCATCTGAAGTTCATCGGAAGTGGCCGACTTTTCGGAACGCCTTCGATCTCGATTGAGCAGGCCTATAAGGAAGCTGTAAATTTCGCTGTGACGGCACAGGAGGGATTCCAGAATGTCAAACTTGCTTTGAATGAGAAGGATCCGGACAAATTTGAGGAATATCGGCAGAAACTCGTCAAATGCGAGGAAGTCACTGACCGGTTTGAATATGAGATAGCGGCTTTCCTGAACAGCCTCACCACAGAGTCCATGAACGATCACGAGGCACGTGAAGTCAAAGTTATCTATCGAGTGATCAGTGAGTTGGAAAGTTTGGGCGACAGTTGTGAAAACATCAGCCGCTTGCTTACACGCCTTCGTGTCCACAAACTTGATTTTGACGAGGAGACTGTCAGCAAGCTTAACCTACTGATAGGCAAGGTCAACCAAGCCTTCGCCGTGATGGTCTCAAACATGAGGCTGGCCGCAGACGGTAAACTTAAGGACATCAGCAACGCCTACAAGGCCGAGGATGTCATCAATGAGACCCGCGATACGCTTAGGGACGAGGGCATCTTCCAGATAGAGAAGGGTGCGGACAAGTTCCTGGCTATCAACTATTATCTTGATATGCTGGCTGAACTTGAGGCCATGGGGGATTTCATGATCAACATCTCCCAGTCTCTGTTTCATGAGTTTGATAATTAATATGATGCCGTTGGTGGCTGAGTGAGAATGTTTATGGGAAGAAAAAGAGTCGATCTCCTGTTGGAGAACATTACAATCGAGGCCTGTGCCGCCGAGGGCAAGGCGCTTACGCATTGGAACGGAGTTGTGGTATTCGTGCCTTTCGCCGTGCCTGGTGATGTGGTTGACATTCGTGTCACCAAAAAGAGCAAGAATTACTATGAGGGATTCATAGAGAGGATCGTCACACCTTCGAAGGACCGTCTGGAGCCATTCTGCGAGCATTTCGGAGTCTGTGGAGGGTGCAAATGGCAGCCTCTCCCCTATCCGATGCAGCTTGAGGCCAAGCGGCAGCAGGTTTACGATCAACTGGTCCGTATCGGCCATCTTAACGTGCCGGAGATCCGTCCGACAATCCCGTCCGATAAGATCCAGTACTATCGCAACAAGTTGGAGTTCACTTTCTCGTCAAAGAGATGGCTGCTCAAGGATGAGGACATAGAAAACGTACCGGAGAACGACCGCATGGGACTTGGATTCCACGTTGGCAAGTTCTTCGACAAGGTGTTGGACATCAAACATTGCTACCTGCAAAAAGACCCGTCCAATGACATTAGACTTTTCATTAAAGAATATGCTGTCAGAAACGGTCTGGATTTCTTCGACATCCGCCAGAACGTTGGGTATGTCAGGAATATGTTCATCCGCACCACCGACACCGGTGATCTGATGGTGATCATGTGTTTCTTCTACGAGAATCGTGACGATCGGGAGAAAATGCTCGATGCCATCACTGAAGCGTTTCCTCAGATCACTTCGCTTTACTATATCATCAACAATAAGTTGAATGATTCAATAGGCGATCAGGAATGCATCCTCTACAAAGGCGAGCCGACCATCCGTGAGACTATGGAAGGGCTGACTTTCCACATCGGACCGAAGTCATTCTATCAGACAAATTCTGAGCAGGCGTACAAACTTTATTCTGTCGCCAGGGATTTCGCTGAGTTGACCGGCAATGAGGTTGTCTATGACCTTTACACCGGAACCGGCACGATCGCTCAGTTTGTCTCCGGCAAGACGGCCAAAGTGGTCGGTATTGAATATGTCCCAGAGGCTATCGAGGATGCCAAGGTGAATGCCGCCGCGAACGGAATCACGAATTGCGAGTTCTTCGCCGGAGACATGAAGGATGTCCTGAGCCGCGATTTCATCAAGAAGCACGGGAAACCAGATGTGATCATTCTGGATCCGCCAAGAGCCGGCATACATCCGGATGTGGCGAGGGTCATCCTTGAGGCCTCCCCTTCCCGTATGGTATATGTCAGCTGCAACCCTGCCTCACAGGCCCGTGACTTGGCCCTTTTCGCTGAGAAGTACGAGATTACCGCCGTCCAGCCCGTAGACATGTTCCCTCACACCCAGCACGTCGAGAACGTCTGCGCGCTGAAGTTGAAGTCTTGATTTGATCTAAACAGTTCGCTTGATTCTGGTCGCAGTATTCCGGTCGCTGAGCTTGTCGAAGCATCGAAACGACTTGTTTAGAACGGGTATCCGACACCGAAGTGGATGGAGTAACCGTCTTTCTTCAGCCATTTGGACGGGGCGCGCCAGCGGTCTGTGTCCAAAGACGGGTCATAGACTTTCATTCCCATGTCCAGACGGAGAATCAGGAAGTTAAGATCAACTCTGAGTCCAAGACCCCAATCGGCGGCCAGACTGGCTGCGAGGTTTCTGAGGTCGAAATGGGTGTGGGCGCCGTCGTCACCGTCGGTTTCTTTCAGAGTCCAGATGTTGCCGATGTCTGTGAATACAGCTCCGCACAGCTTCCAGAACAAAGGAAAGCGGTACTCCAGATTGGCCTCCAGTTTCACGTCTCCGGTCTGGCTCGGGATCACGAAGGTCGTGTCTGTTTTTGCGTGGCCTGGACCCAAGACGCGGGCCTGCCATCCACGCATGCTGTTGGCCCCGCCACTGTAGAACTGTTTCTCGAACGGAAGTGTGGATGAGTTGCAATAGGCGTAGCCGACACCGCCAAGCAGGCGAATTGCCAATGCCTGACCGCTGTTCTTGCCGAAGACAAAAGTCTTGCCGAGTGTGAGTTCGGTGCGTATGTACTGGGAATATGGAGTGTTCCAGATAAGCCTGGAACCATATTCATCCTTTCTCATTTTTCCGTTGAACAGGCTTAGGACATTGCCGGAGGCGTCAAGTTGCAGGCGGGCATATTCATAAGTCTCCTTAGGCACCAATGCTGTGCTGGTCGTGTAGTAGGCCACAAGCCCTGAACCGACATCAAAGTGATTCTGGTATGCGTCTCTCATAAACGGATTGCCTGAAAGAGTGGTATAGAAGTTCGGGTCGAGATTAGTCAGCCGGACAATCTTGGCTTGTATGGGATAGAATTGGTAGAAGAATCTTCCGTTACGTAGCGAACCAGAATAGCCAAAAGACGTTGAGATCATATTCCTTGTGTATTCAGGACGATTCTGGTAGTTATATGAAGCGTTGATTTCGGTTCTTGGGACAGATGGGCCCTTGAACATTGAGTTAGGCAGGCCAAGGAACTCGGGGAAACTCAGGCCGACCGAGACACCGAACTCGTTGGACTTTACGTTCTTGTCATCGTATTTGAACTGAAAATTCCCGAGGAAACCAAGATTCAGCCATTGGCCGCCGTGGAAAATGTTCTTATGATAATAACTCAATTGAGGTGAGATCCCAATCAGACCTGTCGAATTCGTGGAGCCTTCCAGATTGACCTTGAATCCCTGCATTCTGGATTTAGTCAGGTTGATGTCACAGTTCACAATGCCTGAGTCGCGAGGGTTCAAGGCAATGTTCACTCCGCTGAACAGTCTGAGTGCGGAAAGTCTGGAATATGTTGTGTTCACTTCCCTTTCGTCGTACATGTCTCCTGGCCGTATGGTGCACATGTCTTTCAGAACCTTATTGTTGAATTTCAAGTCCTTGTCATAGGAAATTGAAACTATTCCGAATGAATATTTCCGGTGTGGGCGGGCATATTCAGGAGTCTGGTTCCTTGTATATTCCTTGACCATCATCAGAAGGTCGGCGGTGTCTCTGGAATTGAGAGTGTCCGCCTCGAATGAGAAGTAGTTCTTCGTAAACCCGAAGTAGCCTTTCTGGCGTAACGCCGAGGCTGAGCGTTCGGTTTCCTTTTCCAAGGCGTCTTCAGACAGGAAATCGCCTGGCCTCACGGTGATGGCAGACGTGTCCGCAAAGAAATCATTCTTAAATTCCCCTTCTGGAACTGAATATGTCACTTTGCCTATCCTGTAACGTCTTCCCAGGGTCACAGAATATGTCACATTGGCCTTCTTTCCTTTCACCTGTACATCGCTCCGGACATCGGATCCATAGTAACCAAGGTACTCAAGATGTCTTTTGATGTTGTCCAGGGAAGCCTCAACCTGCGAAGGCTGATAGACTACCGGAGCGGTTCCCATCTTCCGTATCAACTTGTTGATTGCCTTTTCGGGGTTCTTGCCGGACCAATTGTAGATGTTCAGGAATGGGTTCCAGCCGAAGATGATGTATGAATTAGGCTTTTGCTTGATGTAGGACTCAATCTCTTTCGTGTTGAACCTGCTGTCATTGCAGACTTCGACCTTGTTTGACGCCAGGCGGTACTGCCCATCCTCAAGTACGCGCGTCGTGCTGCACGAGAAACACAACACGGCGGCAGTGACCATAACGGCCATCAGGGAGAAAAACGAGGATTTTTCCATCATAGTTTTACAAAAATAGCAACCCTTTCTGATTTTTCTTCAAAAATGGGTCAAAATATTAATTTTCGTACCTATATTTGCACGCCGAAGCCGGGTATGGCTTTCTCGGCGGCTCATTACTTATGTCGAACATTATAGGTTTACAGTTATTTTAGGATGAAGAATAAGTACATCGATCTTGTGGATCAGACATTTGATTTCCCGCAGGACGAATTCAGGGTAGAAGACGGCAATCTTTTTGTCAATGATATTGACATGATGGGAATCATCAAAGAATATGGTACTCCGTTGAAACTCACCTACCTTCCTAAGATCACCTCGCAGATTCAGAGGGCTAAGAGAATGTTCCGCAACGCGATGTCGAAGGTCAGCTATGAGGGCGATCATCACTATTGCTACTGCACAAAGAGCTCTCAGTTCAAGTTTGTCATCGAGCAGGCGCTTAAGAGCGACGTCCATCTTGAGACGTCATCGGCCTACGATCTTGACCTCATCCGCAAGCTGGAGGCCGATAAACTCGTGGACAAGAACCTGATAATCATCTGTAACGGCTTCAAGAGGCCGCAGTACATCAAGAACATCTCCGATATGCTCAATGGCGGATGGCACAACATCATCCCGGTGCTTGACAATAAGAATGAGCTGGAGGATCTCGATGACCTGATAGAAGTTCCTACAAAACTTGGCATCCGCATAGCGTCCGAGGAGGAACCGTCATTCGATTTCTACACTTCACGCCTCGGTATCAGGTACTCAGACATCATCCCGTTCTACCGCAACGGCATCAGCAAGAATCCTAAGTTCAAACTGAAGATGCTCCATTTCTTCATCAACACCGGCATCAGGGATACCTCCTACTACTGGAACGAGCTGGCACGCTGCCTGAACCTTTACTGCGACCTCAAGCAGATATGCCCGGATCTGGATTCTTTGAATATCGGAGGCGGACTACCTATAAAGACCTCTCTTGCAGTTGACTACGACTACAAGTATATGATTGAGGAGATCGTTTACCAGATCAAGTCGGTCTGCGACTCCCACGGCGTGCAGGTTCCGGACATCTACACGGAGTTCGGCAACTTCACTGTCGGCGAGAGCGGAGCGACCATATTCAAAGTTCTGGATGTCAAGCAGCAGAATGACCGCGAGTGCTGGTACATGATCGACAACTCGTTCATGACGAGCCTTCCTGACACTTGGGGACTTCACCAGAGGTTCATCCTCTTCCCTATCAACAAGTGGAATGAGGAATATCACCGTGTCTTTCTCGGCGGGCTTACCTGTGACAGCAAAGATTTCTACAATTCCGAGGCACACTCGAACGCGATCTTCCTTCCGGTGATGAAGAACAGAAGGGATCCGCTCTACATCGGATTCTTCCACACAGGTGCCTATCAGGAAGCCATCTCGGGTTATGGCGGAGTGAAGCACTGCCTCCAGCCTTCCCCTAAGCATATCCTCATCGACAAGGACAAGGAAGGAAAGATCACGACCAATGTGTTTGCTCCGGAACAAAGTTCAGAGTCAATGCTGAAGATTCTCGGTTTTTAGGTTATGTCCTTACCTGTCTCACACAATGAGATAAAGTTCGTCAAGTCGCTTGAACAGAAAAAGTTCAGGGACGAGAACGGACTTTTTGTCGTTGAAGGTGAAAAGATGGTTGCCGAGGCCCTGAGCTCCAAATTTTCAGTTGAGAAAGTTTATCGGGAAAATGAGGTGGGTAGCGCTGCTATGGCAAGGCTAAGCCTTCTGTCCTCCCCTTCTCCAGTCTTGGCGGTGGTCAGAAAGCCCGCGGACATCGAGGTCGTAAGTTTCTTGAATATACCAGACAAAGGGCTGTTTCTGGCTTTGGACGGAATCAGGGATCCAGGCAATCTTGGCACAATCATCCGCACGGCGGAGTGGTTCGGGATCGATGCGGTGTTCGCCTCAAAGGACACGGTGGACATATTCAATCCAAAGGTTGTGCAGTCCACGATGGGAGCCATATTCAGAGTGAAATTTCATTATTGTGACATTTGCGGACTATGCGCGAAAGTGGCAGCGACCGGTGGCAATGTGTACGGAACATTCCTTGATGGCGAGAATATTTACGCCAAGAATTTGGCCACGGGAGAGGCCTCTCCATCCGTAATTGTTATCGGCAATGAGTCTAAAGGTATTTCTCCACAGGTCGGCAAACTGGTGACAGACAGGCTGTTCATTCCGTCTTGGCCTCGGGATGAGAGAGGCTCGGAGTCTCTTAACGCAGCAGTGGCCACCGCCGTGACGATAGCCGAGTTCCGCCGAAGAATGTGAAATCCATTTCCTTATTCCAAGAATATTCATGGATTTTTCGTAATTTGCGGTTCTCAAGCAAAAACTGACGCAAATGAATGAAGAATCCTTGATGCGGTCCAGAATCCGTAAGATTCTGATGATCTGCAGCAACTACGATGCCTTTGCCCTTGAAGAGGACGGGCGCATTGAGAATCAGGTCAAGAACGAGTACCGTGAACTGAACCTAAGCAATCCGCCGAAATTCATCTGGGCAAATTCCTCGGCCCAGGCAAGAGAGATAATCGATTCCGAAACGGAGATCGACATGATCATCTGCATGTTCAACGAGCAGGACAAAGGAATATTCCCGTTTGCATCTGAACTTAAGGATAAAGGATGCGGCATCCCTTTCATCTTGCTGATACATTACTCGAAGGCGGTGAGACAGAGGGTGTTGGAATCCCCGCACAATGGAGTTGATTTCGTGTTCAGCTGGCATGGCAACGCCGATCTGATTCTGGCTATAGTAAAGCTTCTGGAGGATGCGGCAAACGCGGAGAACGATGTGTTCGAGGTCGGCGTTAAGGGCATCCTGCTTGTCGAGGACTCTATCCGTTACTACTCGAACTATCTTCCCGAACTCTACAAGATTGTCCTCACGCAGAGCCGTGAGTTCCTGACCGAATCCCTCAATGACGACCAGAAAAAGTATAGGAAAAGATCCAGACCCAAAATATTCCTTGCGACTTGTCTTGAGGAGGCGCTCGCCTACTTTGAAAAATACAGAAGGAACCTGCTGGGAGTGATCTCTGATGTTGGTATGGTCGTCCACAAGGGAGATGATCCCAAGACGGAAAAACTGGACGCGGGCATTGACCTTGTGAAAATCATCCGCGAATATGATCCCCTGATGCCTGTGCTGCTTCAATCCTCGCAAGGCAGCATGGCAGAAGTCGCGGCGAATTTAGGTGTCGGATTCCTGAAGAAATACTCCAGCACACTTTTCCTTCAGCTTGGAGATTACATGAGGGAGGAGTTCGGTTTTGGTGATTTCGTTTTCAGAGACCCGTCAGGCGCGGAATGCGGAAGGGCTGCGAGCCTTTCTCAGCTGGAAAAGATAATCTATGACATTCCGGATGATGTGCTGATGAGCAACACGTCCAGAAACATGTTCTCAAAATGGCTGTATGCCAGAGGCTTGTTCAATTTGGCGGAAACTTTCAGGGCTGAGCACCACACTGACGCTGGAGAGTTCAGGAAATTCCTTCTGGACAACATCCGCCGTTACCACCAAAGCATTGGACAAGGCATCATCACCGAATTTCACAAGGATTCATACGAAGACTATTATTGGTTCTCACGTGTCGGGGAAGGCTCGCTTGGCGGGAAGGCAAGAGGCTTGGCTTTTCTCAATCATCTGATCCAGAAACATTCCCTGTCAGAGAAATACGATGGTCTTCATGTCTCTATTCCTCGGACAATAGTGCTGACGACTGATTGGTTCGACAAGTTCATCCTTGAGAATGGTCTTCAGTACGTCATAGATGCGGAACTTTCTGACGACGAGATCCTTTCAGAGTTCGTCGCATCCACATTGCCTGATGACCTGACGCAGAATCTCAAGGCTTTCCTTGCGACTGTTGACTGTCCGTTGGCTGTCCGCTCAAGTTCAAAGCTGGAAGACAGCAATTATCAGCCGTTCGCCGGGGTTTATGCTACATATATGTGCCCTCCTGTGGAGAACAAGGACAGGATGCTCCGTGAACTTGGCAAGGCCATCAAGAGTGTCTATGCGTCTACCTATTTCAAAGGTAGCCGCAACTATATTCAGGCAAGCGGCAATCTCTTGGGGGAAGAGAAGATGGCCGTGATCGTTCAGACCATCTGTGGAACAGAGCACGGGAGTGATTTTTATCCGATGATGTCAGGTGTGGGGCGTTCGCTGAACTCCTACCCTGTCGGAGCCGAGAAAGCCAGTGACGGGGTGCTGAATGTGGCGTTTGGTTTGGGCAAGACCGTTGTGGACGGAGGCCGGACATTGAGGGTAGATCCATTGTACCCTAAGAAGATCATCCAGCTGTCCAACCCGAAACTGGCGCAGAGAGACACGCAGAACGAGATGTATGTGCTGGATTTAAGCCCGTCAGCATTCAAGATTTCAAAGAACGATGGCATCAACCTCAGACGCGTGCCTGTCTCACAGGCTTTGGAACGCTATGATCGTCCTGAGCTTGTGGCTTCCACATACAATGCGTTGGATGACAGGATGGTGCCTGGCATTGGAGTCCGAGGGGCAAGAGTGGTGTCATTTGACGGAATATTCCAGTACGATAGATTTCCACTTGCCAAAGCCTTGTCTGAGATCATGTCGATCTGCAGGGACGAGCTGATGAGTGAGGTAGAGATAGAATTTGCGGTCGATCCGGTGAAATCCTCTTCTGGAAACGAGGCAAACCTCAAACTGCTTCAGGTCCGTCCTGTGTCAAGCGGCATAGGGTCGCAGACATCATCGATCGAGGACGCTGAGTCCATTATCTCCAATAAATTGATTCTTAGCGACAACGCGTTGGGCAACGGTTACTTCACAGAGTCCTCGTTGATCCTCGTCATACTTCCGGAATCGTTCGACAGGATGAAGACAGAGCTGATGGCGGCGGAGATCTCGGCCATAAACTCCCGCATGACAGCTGACGGCCAGACCTACATCTTGGTAGGGCCTGGACGCTGGGGATCTTCAATCCCGACTTTGGGAGTCCCTGTCTCGTGGACGGACATCTCCGCCGCAAGAATGGTTGTTGAATATGGCATTGACGGCTTTCGGATAGATCCAAGCCAAGGAACGCACTTTTTCCAGAACATAACTTCACTTGGAGTCGGCTATCTTTCAGTGGATCAGTATGCTGGCTCTGGGATGATAGATTTTGACGCATTGAGAAAACTTGAATGTGTCTTTGAGGGTGAGTTTGCCAAGGTTTTGAAGGTTGACGGCCTGACCGGATTCATCGACAGGAACAAAGGGAAAGCATTGATAGGATTTTAAGTATGCGTAAAATGATTGTTTATCAGGTTCTTCCAAGGTTGTGGGGAAACGGGAAGTTTTCAGAGTTTGATTCCGGTACTCTGACATATTTCAAATCGTTGAGCGTAAGTCATGTCTGGTTCACCGGTGTGATCAGGCACGCCACAACTATATCTGCTGAGGGTTGCCCGGCTTCCGACAAGCAGATTGTGAAAGGCGCGGCCGGTTCTCCATACGCTATTACTGATTATTATGATGTCAATCCATATCTTGCTGATAATCCATCTGAAAGAATAACTGAATTTGAGGCTTTGTTGAACCGATGCCATGAGGCCGGGCTGAAAGTCATCATAGATTTTGTCCCTAACCACGTGTCACGTGACTATGGAAAGGTCGGTTTGTCCAAGCCTGAGATCAAGCCTCTCGGGGCGGATGATGACCCGACCGTCCACTGGAGAGCCGAGAACGACTTCTACTACTATCCTGGTCAGGCTCTCAGGCTTCCGTTCGATGTCCAGACTTACTATGAGAATCCGGCGAAGGCCTCAGGCAACTGCTTCTCCCCTTCTCCGTCCGTCAACGATTGGTATGAAACCATCAGACTGAATTACTGCGATTTCCACACCGCGACATGGGACAAGATGTACGAGATTGTGCGTTATTGGTGTGGCAAAGGAGTGGACGGATTCCGCTGCGACATGGTGGAGATGGTTCCATGGCAGTTCTTCCAGTGGCTCATAAAGAAGATTAAAGGCGAATTTCCTGAGATCATATTCATCGCTGAAGTTTATCAGAAAGAATTGTATTCCAGATACATAAATGAAGTAGGGTTTGACTGTCTCTACGACAAGTCTGGTCTTTATGACTCTGTGAGATCGGTCGTGGAAGGGCATGGCACGGCAAAAAGCCTGACTTGGAACTGGCAGTTTCTTGGGGACTTGCAGCCGAGGATGCTGAACTTCCTTGAGAATCATGACGAGCAGCGTTTCGCTTCCGATTTCTTTGGCAAGGACGCGCGAAGGACTTTCGCCGCGTTGGGCGCGGGAATATTCCTGAACACGGCTCCGTACATGATCTATTTCGGAGAGGAGATCGGGGAGCGTGGAATGGATGCTGAGGGGTTCAGCGGACTGGACGGCAGGACAACCATATTCGATTGGTGGAGGATTGCATCAATCGGGAGACTGATTGGCTATATTCATAAAAATGTGGGACTTACCTCGGAAGAGGCGGCGCTTCTTGAAAAGTGGCGGAAGTTTTTGAATATGGCTTCGTCGGTTCCGGCAATTGCTTCCGGAAAGTCATTCGACCTTTGTTATTGCAACTATGATTCGCCGGGCTTTGACCCCGACATGCATTTCGTTTTCCTGCGTGGCGACGGCTCGCAGACATGGCTTTTCGTCTGCAATTTTTCCGGAGCAACCAGCAACATTTCCGTCCGCATACCCAAAGAGGCAGTCGATTATCTGGACATGAAAAACCTCGGTCCGGAAACCCGAATCGAGGTTGAAGTGTCGTCTGACGACTGTGTTGTGATAAGACTCAATTAACTGAACCTCATATATTCAAATCTTACCAGTTAAGGATTTTCTTGAAGTCGTACTCCTCAGGATTGGCAACGTAAGCCTTGGCGGCCTCGTAGTCGGCAGGAGTGATGTAGTGGCAGATGTGTCCGTAGTAGTTGCGGGCGATTCCGCCATCGATGTCCACGCGGCGAGGAGGAATCTTACCCTCAGCGTTCTGAAGATCCTTCAGGTAAAGCGGCTGTGCGTTGCCGTTCTCGTCAACATAGACCATGCATCCGGTCTCGCCCTTTGAGAAGAGCTCATAAACTCCGAGAGCGAGTTCTGTGCAGTAAGAGAGGTCGTAAGCCACAGGATCCTGGCAGCGGACATCGTAACCGATCTCCACAGGACGGGTCTTTACCTTCATGCCGATCTTCTTGAACTCCTTCTCAAGGATGTCGTTGAAGAGGACAGCCTTGGAGATCTTGCCGAGTTCAGGGTGACCGTGCTCATCGTAGGTCATGTGGACTCCGGTGGCCTTGATGTCCTCTGGCTCAAGGTCATGGAAGACACCTTCAGCCACTACGACGGTTCCGTAAGGGATGCCGAGAAGCTTCCTCTTGATGATGGCGGAGAGGGTCAGCTTGATGATCTTGTCGACCGTGATGGTCGTCTTGTTGAACATCTCAGGGATGATGGTCATCGGGCAGTGCGTGGCCTCGCCGATTCCGAGGGCAAGGTGGCCGGCGCTGCGTCCCATGGCGGAGATGAGAAGCCAGTTGCCTGATGTGCGGGCATCCTCGTAGACTGTGCGCGCGATGTGCGCTCCCTCATCCTTCGCTGAGTTGAATCCGAAAGTAGGCGCGTTGTGAGGCAGAGGAAGGTCGTCATCAATCGTCTTAGGAACGTGGATGTTGTGGATCGGATAGTCCTTGGCCTCAAGGAACTTGGCGATTCTGTTGGCGGTGGAGGCTGTGTCGTCACCGCCAACGGTCACGAGGAGCTTCACGTTGTTGTCCTGGAAGAGGGCAAGGTTGAAATTCTGCTCGAAATCCTCGTTGGTCGGCTTGAAACGGCTCATCTGGAGATAGGAACCGCCTCTGTTGAAATAGGCGTCAGCCTTGAAGAAGTCGATGTCTTCGGTGCGGGCCTCCTTGCGGAAGAGTCCGGTGTAGCCTTCGTGAAGGCCGATGACCCTGTAGCCGTTTGAAAGGAAAGTCTTGGCGACAGAGAACACGACGGTGTTCATTCCCGGTGCCGGGCCGCCGCCGCACAGAATGATGATGGAATCTTTCATATACGAATGATTTAGAAATTTGTATGTTCGTCAAAAACGGCCACAAATTTAAGAAACAGTTTTAACTTTTCAAAAATGTTCTTGGATTGTGAGTATTTTCAGAATCAAGTCGGTTTTCTATTGGATTTATTCGGTAAAACCCGACAATTTTCGTTAATTTTGTATTCTTTACAAAGATTTTTGCTGATATGGATCACGAGCAGGCCAGAATACGTGTCGAGGAACTCCGGAGAACCCTCCGCGAGAACAGCAGGCGGTACTATGTCGACAACGCTCCGACGATGAGCGATTTTGAATATGACCGCCTGATGCGGGAGCTTGAGGACTTGGAGAAGGAATATCCTGACCTCCTTACCCCGGACTCCCCTACCCAGAAAGTCGGCAGTGACATAGACATGAGCATGGGCTCGAACGCGGAGCCAGCCGTCCGCAAGGAATTCGCCCAGTACCCGCACAAGTACCCGATGCTCTCGTTGGCCAACACCTACAACATCGGCGAGATAGAGGATTTTGTCCGCAGGGCGGAAAAGGACCTCGGTGATGTGAGGTTCACATATTCATGCGAACTGAAGTTTGACGGGACGGCAATATGCCTGACCTACAGGAACGGCAAACTGTTCAGGGCTTTGACAAGAGGTGATGGGGTTGTTGGAGATGATGTGACGGCGAACGCTCTGAAGATCAGTAATATTCCCGAAAAATTGAAAGGGACCGGATGGCCTGGGGAGTTCGAGATCAGGGGTGAGGTGCTGATGCCATACGAGTCGTTCGACCGCCTTAACAAAGAGCGTGAGGACAATGAGGACCCGCCTTTCGCCAACCCGAGGAACGCCGCTTCCGGGTCGTTGAAACTTCTAGATCCGAAGGAAGTCGCCAGAAGAGGACTCATGTGCACACTCTATCATATTCCAAGTCAAAGTGTCTCGTTCGCGACGCATGACGATGCCCTTAACGCCGCCGCATCATGGGGATTGCCTGTCTCCGACAAGAGAAAGGTAGTACATGGGATTGACGAGATCGAGGAATATATTCATTATTGGGACACGGAAAGGAAGTTCCTGCCTTACGCCACAGACGGTATAGTGATAAAGATCAACGAACTGGCTTACCAGAGCGCTCTCGGGTACACCGCCAAGTCACCTCGTTGGGCCGTCGCGTTCAAATTCCAGGCTGAAGAGGCGCACACGAAACTTTTATCCATCACGTATCAAGTCGGACGCACGGGAGCGGTGACCCCTGTGGCGAATCTTGCGCCTGTACAGCTCGCCGGTACCGTTGTGAAGAGGGCAACGCTTAACAATCAGGACTTTATCTCACAGATGGACATCCGTGTCGGTGACACGGTCACTGTCATCAAGGGAGGTGAGATCATTCCTAAGATCATAGACGTGGACCTCTCGCTGAGGCCATCGGACGCAGTAAAGCCTGTGTTCCCGGATGTCTGTCCGGATTGCGGGACTGCATTGGTGAAGGAAGATGACGAGGCCAAGTGGTTCTGTCCCAACACCGATGGTTGTCCTACCCAGATCAAGGGCAAGTTGGTGCACTTCCTCAGCCGCAAGGCGATGAATGTGCTTGCCGGTGACGCCACGATAGAGCAGATGTACAATCTCGGCCTCGTGAGGACTCCGGCGGATTTCTATTCATTGACCAAAGGACAGTTGCTTTTGCTGGATGGCTGGAAAGAGCGTTCTGTGCAGAGATTCCTGGACAGCTTGGATGCGTCACGTAATGTCACTTTTGATCATGTGCTGTTCGCCTTGGGGATACGCTACGTGGGTGAGACCACTGCAAAGGAGATAGCCCGGCATTTCGGGAATATCGATGCCATCGCGATGGCTTCCAAAGAACAACTACTTGAGGTTCAAGATGTAGGCGATGTGATAGCGGACAGCGTTTACGAATATTTCCGTAATTCCAGGCACCTTTCCGACATCGAAAGGCTTAAAGCGGCGGGAATTCAGTTCTCTATGGAGGCGAAGGCTGCCGCGTCTGATGCTTTGGCAGGGAAAACGATAGTGATTTCGGGTAATTTCAGCGTCTCGAGGGACGAGATGAAGAGGCTGATAGAGTCCAACGGAGGGAAGAACAGTTCGTCCGTCAGCGGCAAGACTTCCTATCTTCTGGCAGGCGGCAAGCCGGGACCGGAGAAGATTAAGAAGGCCGGGGACCTTGGTGTCAGAATAATCAGCGAGGAAGAGTTCAGGAATATGCTTCCTCAGTCTGCCGGTGGCACCTCAGCCAATGAACAGAACGCCGAGCCGGATTTGTTCTCGGGTATGTTTTAAAGACTTTGAGGATGAAGGGATTCCGGAAACTGATATTCAAGTGCAGACTTTGGTTCCGTTGGGCTAAGAAGTTCTTCGGACAGGATGTTTGGACTCTTGACGAGAACGAGCTGTCAAAGGCCAAGGCTCGCCTTGTCAAGGATGTCAGGGTCGTCACGGTTGCCTTCCAGACATTCGCCGAGCAAAAAATCGGTTTTCAGGCAGTGGCTCTAAGCTATTTCTGCACAATGGCTTTCGTCCCTTTCATCGCAGTGGCTTTCGCTGTGACGAACGGCTTCGGCCTAGCGGACAAACTCAAGGAGCTCCTGTTCTCGTGGGACATCAGCCAGAATATCATGGACATCATCCTTAACTCGGCCGACAAGATCCTCGATTCTGCCACGAACGGTGTTTTCGGGCTTATAAGCGCCTTGACGTTCGTCTGGCTCATCATCTGGATGATGATGAGGGTCGAGACAGTGTTCAACAATGTCTGGAAGGTCAGAAAACTTCATCGGGCCTTCTTCAAACGCATCGGAATAGATCTGATTATCTTGGTACTGGCTCCGTTTGTGGTGCTGCTGTTATATTCCGGCACAATCATATATTCACACGTGCTGGATCTCATCCCGAACTGGATAGGCGCGACGGACACGATCAAGTCGTTCCTCGGATGGGTTGTTGCCTGGGCGGTCACGGTGCTGATCTTCTCCGCCATGTACAAGTTCATTCCGGCGGTTGACGTGAAGTACCGCCATGCGCTGAAAGCCGCGGTGATAGCAGGCGTGGCCTTCTCCGTGCTTCAGTACCTATACCTTGAGACACAGGTGTTTGTGATGCGTCTGAACACGGTTTACGGAACCATCGCAGCCATCCCCCTCTTCATGGTATGGATGAGGTTCGGATGGCAGATAATCCTTTACGGGGCGCAGTTCTCCTATTCATTCCAGACGGTGGACGAAGGAGGTTTCGTCAAAGGGCTGCCTGGAGTGTCGGAGGCGATTATGAAAAGAGATAAAGATTTGGTAGAAATATGAGTTTCTCACAATTCACAGAACAAGACTACGAACTGATCCGTCAGAGTTACGCCCAGCTCAAGGCCGCGGCCGAGAAACGCTGCGCGAACCAGCAGGAACTCGATGTTGTCCAAAAGGCGTTCGATTTCGCTAATGAAGCCCATAAGAATGTCAGAAGGCGTTCTGGCGGGCCTTACATCATCCACCCTATCGAGGTCGCGAAGATAGTCGTCACCGACATCGGACTCGGCTACAAGTCGATAGCCGCCGCGTTGCTCCATGATGTGGTGGAGGACACGGACTACACGGTGGATGACATCCGCAAACTCTTTGGAGACAAGATCGCCAGCCTTGTTGACGGCCTTACCAAGATAAAGAACGTGCTCGACAATGAGGACCGCAGCAAGAAGCTTAACGATGCAAATGCCAAGAGTCTTCAGGCCGAGAATTTCAAACGGATCCTGCTGACGTTGAATGATGACGTCAGGGTCGTGCTGATCAAGCTTGCCGACCGTCTTCACAATTGCCGGACAATCGAATATATGCCGGAGTACAAGCGGGACAAGATTCTCAGTGAGACGATGTTCATATTCATTCCTCTCGCCCATCGTCTTGGCCTTTACGAGATCAAGTCCGAGATGGAGAACATCTGGCTGAAATACAAGGAGCCTGACGCCTACAAGGAGATTACAGGGCTGATTAATACCAACCTTAGCGGCAAAGAGAAACAGATTGATGACTTCATCAAGCCAATCGAGGGCGCTTTGAGGAAGGCCGGTTTCAATTTTGATATACGCAAGAGGGTCAAGACACCATATTCTATATGGCACAAGATGCAGACGAAGAACATCACCTTCGATCAGGTCTATGACCTTTATGCCCTAAGGATTGTCTTCACGCCGGATCCGAAGTCCAAAGAAAGCGAACGAGACCAGTGCTACCATATTTTCTCCATCATCACGGGAATATACCGCTACAAGCCTGACCGTGTTCGCGACTGGGTGAAGCACCCTAAGAGCAATGGATACGAAGCTCTTCATTGTACATTGATGAGCGACACCGGAATATGGATAGAGGTGCAGATCCGTTCAAAGAGGATGGATGACATCGCCGAGAAGGGCATAGCCGCACACTGGACCTATAAGCAGGAAGGTTATATCAGCGAGAACGACAGCGAGATGGACAAGTGGCTGGCCAAGGTCAAGGAGATTCTGGTAAATCCTGATGTCAACGCTCTTGAATTGCTTGACATAATCCATAATGACCTCACCAGTAGCGAAATTACGGTGTTCACCCCTAAGGGTGACCAGAAATCTGTCCAAAAGGGCTCCACAGCTCTTGACTTTGCCTACAGCATACACACCGAGATCGGCAACAAGGCGATCGCCGCCAAGGTGAACATGAAACTTGTTCCTCTCTCGCATATTCTCAAAAGCGGCGATCAGGTTGAAATCATCACTGCCGAGGTCGAACAGCCGAAGAAGGAGTGGCTTCAATTCCTTCAGACAAGGCATGCCAGAAATATAGTGATCGACTATTTCAAAGGCAGGAAAAAGGAACTTGCCGAACTCGGCAGGAAGATGCTGACAGATCAGCTGGAATCATTGGGGTACAGGATGAACAATGACGCGATTGAGATTCTGCTTAAGCATTTCTCCATTCCTGGAGGTAATGCGGAAGAGATGTTTTTCCGCATTGGACTTGGAGTCCTTAAGCCGGGAGATCTGTCAGATGTCCTCGCTTCAGGCAAGGCTGACAAAAGCCACTCATGGTTTCAGTGGTTCGGAAAGAGGAAAGAGACAACCAAGAAGGACAAGAATGAATACGTTATTGCCACATGCTGCCGCCCGATTCCCGGTGATCCTGTCATCGGTATCAAGTCTCCAGACGGAACTGTGACTGTACACAAGAAATCATGCCCTGTCGCTGACAGCATCGCGTCCAAGCATGGTGACTGGGTAGTGGTCCCTCAATGGGACGATGACGACAGCCAATCTTTTCTGGCGCGTCTGTCAATAAAAGGTGTTGACAGGGTCGGCTTGCTGAACGAAATCTCTCGTTACATATCATTGGTAATGGGTGTGAACATGCGCAAGGTCTATCTGAGCACCGATGAGGGCATATTCTCCGGTTATATAGACCTTTACGTCCACGACAGGGCCGCCTTGGACAGGATGATACGCAAACTGGGCTCGATTGACGGAATAAAAAGTGTCATAAGAACTGAAATCTGAGCCTGATTTTTGAATATATTCGATCCGCGATGAAAAAAATGTTCTCTAGATTTATCCCTTTGCTGCCGGCGGCCGCGCTGTTGGCCTTTTCCGTGTTCCAACCGTCATGTGCCAACACGACTCAGGCTCCGACCGGCGGTTTGAAGGACACGATACCTCCGGTGATAAGAAAGGTTGACCCGCGGCCTGGAACGGTTTCCGTTCCTGTTCATGGAACCAAGGTCACATTCACGTTTGATGAATACGTCACCGTCAAGGATCCCAAGGGAATATTCCTCTCCCCTCCCCAGAAGAAAAGCCCGAAGTACAAGATAAGAGGAAAGAGTGTCATTGTTTATTTTGAGGAGGATCTTCTTCCGAACACAACCTACACGATTGATTTGACAGGCGCGATAGCTGACAACAACGAAGGAAACATGTTTCCCGGGTTCACCACCGTGTTCTCAACGGGGGACGCGATCGATTCCATGTACGTTACTGGAATCGTCCAGGACTGCAACACTCTAAACCCGATCAAGGGTGCCACGGTGATGCTTTATAAGGATCAGAGGGATTCGGCAGTCTTCCTCGAAAGGCCTGTCGCCGCTGTCAAGACTGACGATTGGGGCTATTTCGCGCTCAGGAATATTCAGGATACACTTTTCCGCGTCTATGCCGTGGTGGATGGCAACGGCAACAACCTCTATGATCCCGACGAGGACAGGATCGCCTTTCTTGACACGTTGTTCAGACCAGTCAATGTCGTCAATGACACGGTGGCGGAACTTATGAAGTTCGACATGAAGGACACCTTGGCCTGTCAGGCAAGGAAAGCCGAACTACGGCTTAATGTGTTCAGGGAAAAACCATCCAAACAGATCTTGATGAACAAGAAAAGGACGGGGGACAGAGCCGCGTACATCACATTCATGGCTCCTGACGCAAGGATAGATTCCCTTTGGTTCCAAGGCTTTCCGGCAAGGGATGTCATCACCGAGTTCAACATTGAGAAGGACAGCCTTTTACTATGGCTTAACAGTCAGAAGCCTATGCCCGATTCCCTTCATCTGTTTGTGAAGTATTGGAAAACCGACACTTTGGGAGTGCTCCAGCCTTTTACTGAAAAGGTTAGTCTTGTGGACGAGAACAAGCCCAAGTCCAGGTCGGCAAGAAAGAAGGTTGAGCATAAGGACACGATATGCGGACTGAACCTGAAGGCTGAGCCTGAGACTTTCGAGCAATATGGAATCACGTTGGAATTTGATTATCCTCCGATTCTTGGTGAATTCGACTCATTGATTTTCAAGTCAATCAATCCAAGGCAGAAAGAGCAGGCCGAGAAGTTCAAGATAGAGCGTGATTCTCTGAACCTGAGAAAGTACAATATTACACCTCAGGTTAATATCCAGTCTGGTTACGAGTATTTCTTCAAGATTCCTCAAAGGACATTCAAAGACATCAACGGCTATTGGAACGACAGCACAGAGGTGAAAGTCTCACTTCCGAAGGATGACAATTTGAGCCAGTTCACCTTGAATCTCACCGGGGTGAACGGCAACAAGTACATAGTGGAGCTGCTGGATGAGAAAAAGTCTTCGATCCTCCGCAGTTATGTTATAGAGTCAGATTCTGCGCTGATATTCCCGTATCTTAAAACCGGGAAATATTCGATCAGAATCACTGAGGATCTGAACAGGAACGGAATTGTGGATTCTGGAAATTTGCTTGCGCATAGACAGCCGGAGAAGGTCAAGTTCTTGATGACGAAAGACAGTGAGTTGTTCGATATCCCCGAACGAAGCGAGATTAATCAGGATCTCGATCTGACGACATTCTTCAAATAACGCTTATTCATGAGGACTTTTAGATATATTCTTACTGTTGCGATCTTTACCACTCTTGGTTTGAGTGCGTTGGCTCAAGATCTTTCGGACACGCTCAAGATGCCCAAAGTGGCGGTTGACAGCGTCATTACACCGATGACGTACTCGGACGCATATCTGGATACGGTCAAAGTCAACCGCGTCTTCGAGGTGAACGATTATTCCTTGATCGGGGTTGAATACGGAGTGTCGTTCAATCGAATGTCGTTTAATCCCCCATACACACAATCAACCTTTTTAGTGCCTGGCACTTTCGGAATATTCTATACCCGTTACGGCAAGATGTTCGGTTATATGCCATATTTTGGATTCAAGATAGGACTGCGTTACAGCCATGAAGGCTACAAGTTCAAAGAAGATAAGGACACAAAGGAGATCGCCAATATTGAAGGAGCCTCGCAGGCTATAATAAAATTCGCAGAGGCTCCATTCATGGCCCACCTCCATTTGGACGGCCTGCATTACAAAGTCATGGCCGATTTTGGAATCTATGGCGGTTACAGGCTTGGTATAACGAGAACCGGAGATCGTGTGAGAGAAGAAATAGTGAATTCCTTCCTGGACACAGACAGGCGCTTCGACTACGGACTGTGCGGTGGATTGGGTGTGGGTTTGGTCTTCGATCCTGTGGAATTCCACATCAACGCGAACGTTAGATATTCATGGGGAACGCTTTATGATCCGGATTATGCCAGCAAGGATTACTACAGGTTCGCGTACCCGTTTGACATAATGGTCACAGCGGGAGTTTATTTCCAACTAACAAGAAGAACCGGGCGCGGCAAGGCTCAGTTAAGGCGTGAGGCTTATCAGCAGGTTTATTATCCTAAGCAAAATGAGAACATTGACAGCAAAGGCAGGTAATGTCTTGATCGGTGGGGGGAACCCGATTGTGGTTCAGACGATGTGCAACAGCCACACATCCGATGTGGAAGCCACGGTGGCACAATGTGTCAGACTTTATGAGGCGGGAGCGGAAATGATCCGGATAACCGTGCCTGGTCCTGCGGATGTGGAGTGCGTTAAGTCAATCAAATCCCGATTGAAGGAACTTGACATCAACGTGCCGATAGTGGCTGACATCCATTTTTCTTCCCAGACGGCTATCATGGTCGCTCCGTTTGTGGAGAAAGTCAGGATTAATCCAGGTAATTTTCACAGAGACCATGAAGAAGCACGCAGGCAGTTCGCAAGGCTCATCGATGTCTGTAGGGACAACGGCACGGCAATCAGAATCGGGGTCAATCATGGCTCGTTGGGCGACTACATAACCAACCTTTACGGCAACACACCTGATGCTATGGCCAAAGCCGCCTTGGAATGGCTGTCAATGTGCGAAGATGCAGGCTTTCATAATGTTGTCGTCTCGCTTAAATCCAGTAACACAATTGTTATGGTCGAGGCTTACCGCAAACTCATGTCCGCCATGAAGGAAAACGGGTTGATTTACCCGCTTCATGTCGGGGTAACCGAGGCCGGCAACGGAGACAGTGGAAGAATCAAGTCCTGTGTGGGAATCTCCACCCTTCTCTCTGAAGGGATTGGCGACACCGTGAGGGTTTCCTTGACTGAGGACCCTGAGGCTGAGTTGCCTGTGGCGCGTTACCTTGCGGCCCGTTACGGACACAAGATTGCGTCATCTATGTCCTCCATTAGCATTCAGGGACGTAAAGCGACAGCTGTTTACGACTCCCCCTCACGAGAAACACTTTTGTTAGATGTGTCTTGTGACTTCGGCAAGAGGCTGCTGGACAAGACATTGGACGAACTTGAAATTAAAGGAACATATTCAGGCGATTCAGGTGATATAATCTCGATCCAAGATTCCGGAATCGGTGCCTATCTCGTTGATGAATTGATGCAGGCGGCTAGAAGGCGCTTCTATAAACCGGAATATGTAGCCTGCCCTGGCTGCGGCCGTACAATGTATGACCTCCAGAGGGCTTTTGAGGAAGTCAAAGCCAGAACCTCACATCTCAAGAATACAGTCATTGCTGTAATGGGCTGCATAGTTAACGGTCCCGGGGAGATGGCTGACGCAGATTGGGGATATGTCGGCGAAGGAAACCACAAGGTCACCATATATAAAGGAAAGAAGCCCGTGCTGAAGCATATTCAGGACACGGAAGCCGTGGATCGTCTTGTAGAACTGATTGAGGCGTATCAGTCACAGGTTATTTAAGTTCAGCGATAACAGTCTCGCAGGCTCTTGTGAAATCTCCTTCCTTCACCTTGATCTCAGCGTCAAGCGGAAGGAATATGTCGATTCGTGAGCCGAATTTGATGATTCCGCACTGCTTGCCTCTTTCGACCTTGTCACCCTCCTTAGAGTAGCAGACAATCCTTCGGGCGAAAGTTCCGGCAATTTGTCTGAACAATATCTCACCGTGCTCGTTGCGGATGACGGTGGAAGAATGCTCGTTCTTCTCTGAAGCCTTAGGCAGAAATGCGAGCAGATATCTTCCCGGGTGATACTTGTAATAGGAAATCTCGCCGACCATAGGCCAGAAATTCGTGTGGACGTCGAAGAAGTCCATGTAAACTGACACCTGGATGCGGTCGTCCTGGAAATATTCTTTCTCATAGGCCTTATCCACTATCACAACCTTGCCATCGGCAACTGATGTGATCATCTTGCTGTCACCTTCAGGAATATCCCTGTCCGGAACCCTGTGGAACCAGAACACGAAAAAAGCGAATGCAAGCAGTACTACAATGATAGGAATATAGACGTACGGATTGTGGATGAAACATAACGTACACCCGATAAGGATGGCTATGACCGCCCAATTGATCGCTATGGTTCCGTGCGAGTCCTTGTCAACTATTATCTTCTTCATTTCGCTTGTATTTTCATTTGATTATTAGATTCTTATTTAGAGAAGGTCGAAGATCGCCAGATAAATCGCTCCGAACGGCATCGCCATCAACGTGCTGTCGAACCTGTCCAGAAAACCTCCGTGTCCTGGTATAATCTTCCCGGAATCCTTGACTCCGTACACCCTTTTCCATTGTGACTCAAACAGATCACCATAGACTCCGGTCACTGACATGATCAAGGATAGAATCAAGCAATGCATGAGCGGAAACTTTAATAATCCCAACTCATACAGCGCGAACGCAGCCAGAACTGAACTGACCAGACCGCCGATGAAGCCTATCCAGGTCTTCTTGGGAGACACTGACGGGAATAGCTTTTTAGGGAATATCTTGCCAAGTGATATTCCGAAGGCAAAAGCCCCGACATCCGAGCACCATATTATTATAAAGAAACAAAGAAGCAGGTTGCCGCTGAAGTTTCCGGCCTTGTCAAAGGCGATGAGGTTTGAAAGCGCAATCGGAACGGCTATGTACAGAAGCCCCGTGTAGATGTTCGAGAATTTGCCATATTCTTCTTTGTCCTTGACGTACAGAGAGTTGATCATCACGATGAAGATCGGAACCATAGCAAACGCCACGAATCTTATCGGAATATGGTAGGATGCCGTAGCGAACAATATTCCGAAAAGGAAGATCGCAGCTATGATAGCCAGCACCTTTGAGAAAGTGTAGCTGTTTCCCATCGTGATGTGGTAGAACTCAAGGAGCATCACGGACATGATGAATATTATCAGTCCGGCGAACAGGAACTTATTGAACATCAAGCAGGCCAACATCGCAAGGATGAAGACCACGCCTGAAATCGATCTGACCGTTACGTTATTCATTTCCAGCCTCGGTTTTCTGCGTATCACTTTCAGCCTGAGCCTTGGACAGTCCCTCATCCTCAGCAGGTTTCACCTTAGGTCCGAAAATCTTCTCAATGTCTTCAGCGAAAATCACCTCCTTGTCGAGGAGAATCTGAGCCATTTTGACAAAGCCCTCCTTGTGCTCCGTCAGAATCTTGTAGGTTCTGTCGTGAATCTCCTTTACCAGATCCTTTACCTCCTGGTCCATAAGCTCGGCGGTCTTTTCGCTGTATGGCTTTGTGAGATCATAGCCTCTTGAGCCTGTGGAATCATAGAATGAAACCTCGCCGATCTTGTCGCTCATTCCATAGAACTGAACCATGTTGTATGCCATGCGCGTAAGCCTCTCAAGGTCATTAAGGGCACCTGTGGCAGGTTCACCGTTGACAATCTCCTCTGCCACGCGTCCGCCGATCAAAGCACACATCTTGTCCATTAGGTAGGACTTTGAGAGAATCTTCCTTTCATCCGGAAGGTACCATGTAAGGCCAAGAGCATCCCCTCTCGGGATAAGGCTGACCTTGAACACAGGATCCGAGTACGGCAACAGCCAGCCGACAGTGGCGTGACCAGCCTCGTGGTAAGCGGTGGTCCTCTTCTCGGCCGGAGTCATAATCGATCCCTTACGCTCAAGTCCGCCGACAATCCTGTCAACAGCATCCAGAAAATCCTGACGGTCAATTTCTTTCTTGTTGCGTCTGGCCGCAGTGAGAGCAGCCTCATTGCAGACATTCGCGATATCCGCTCCTGAAAAACCAGGTGTGTGCCGGGCCATGAATCCGAGGTCAAAATCCCGGGCTACTTTCAGATTGCGGGTGTGTACCTTAAAGATTTCCTCTCTTTCTTTCAGTTCAGGAAGGTCCACGTGGATCTGACGATCAAAACGTCCGGCACGAAGGAGCGCCTTGTCCAGTATGTCGGCCCTGTTGGTCGCAGCCAGTATGATGACTCCTGAATTTGTGTCAAATCCGTCCATCTCAGTAAGCAACTGATTGAGAGTGTTCTCACGTTCATCGTTAGAAGAGAAACCAACATTTTTGCCTCTGGCCCTTCCGACAGCATCGATCTCGTCTATGAAGACTATGCACGGAGCCTTTTCTTTGGCCTGCCTGAAGAGATCACGGACTCTGGAAGCTCCCACTCCGACGAACATTTCCACGAAGTCCGAACCGGAGATGGAGAAGAACGGAACATTTGCCTCGCCGGCCACAGCTTTGGCCAGCAATGTCTTACCTGTACCTGGAGGACCGACCAAGAGGGCTCCCTTTGGAATCTTGCCGCCAAGTGAAGTGTATTTCTGAGGGTTCTTCAGGAAATCCACAATTTCCATGACCTCTTCTTTCGCGCCGTAAAGGCCTGCGACATCCTTGAAGGTGACGTTGACTTTTTCCTTGTCGGCAAGTTTGCCTGTGGATTTGCCCACATTGAACACACCTCCCGGGCCGCCTGAACCTCCGCCCATATTCCTGTTGAATCCTCGGAACATCCATATCCACATGGCTATAAGCAGTACCGGAAAGATTATCCATTCAAGAATGCCGGACCACATTCTGCTGTCATTCTCCATGACAATCTTGACAGGCTGCTCATCAGAAGGCAGTTTTGCGTTAAGTTCACCGAACTCCTTTTCCGCATCAAACTTGTCGGAAACCAAAAATATAAAATGTGGAGAACTTGCAGGTATCTTGCCACCGAACTTGTCAGCATATTTATTAAGCCTGTCCGGGCGGACGGTGATGTTACCCTTGAAATCATTCCTGATGAAATCAATCTCCTTGATGTCACCGTTCAGGAACATCTCTTGGACATCCGCCCATTCTATCTTCTGCGGGTTCGCGCCACTGTTGTTCAAAAGCAACCAGCCTATTCCAAGAATAAGAATAAGATACAGCCATGAGAAGTTGAACCTCACACGGATTACTTTCCTTCTTGGGTCGTTGCCCTGAGGGGTGTTTGAGTTATTCGGCATCTGTATCCTTCTTTTTGGTTTTGGGAACACGCCTTTCCTTGTACTCTTTGTGAGGGGCGTCGGCCCAGAGTTCTTCAAGTCTGTAGAACTGGCGGTACTCGGTCAGGAAAATGTGGGCTACAATGTCGCCGTAGTCCAGGATAATCCAGAAATTGTTCTCCAACCCCTGTGTACGCAGCGGCTTTCTGCCTTCTTCACGCATCTTTTCAATGACATTGTCGGCAATTGCGTTGACGTTGGTGGTGGAGTCCGCATTGCAGATCATGAAATGATCCGTGATGGCGGTTCCCAATGGCCTGAGGTCTATGTCAATCACGTTTTGGGCTTTCTTGTCGAGCATAGCGTCAGCCATGACCCGCAAATCGTGTGTAATCATATCGAGAATGTTTTATATTTTTGCGTTACCATTCAAATATACAAATATACGACAAAATCTGAACGAATGAAAGAGGAAGTTGACATTCAATGGCTGGACGAGGTTGATTCGACTAATAATGAGGCCATAAGACATTTGCCCGAAATTGACAATATGACAGTGTTGGCCGCCGTGCGGCAAACTGCCGGCCGTGGCCAAAGAGGAAATTCATGGCTGACAGAGGCGGGAAAGAATATGACATTCTCGATGGTGCTGAAGTTTGGCGATGATTGCTTGCCTTCTTTGGAGGCTTCGCGGCAGTTCACCATAACCCGCTGCGTAACCCTAGGAGTGACCGATTATCTGGAATCCGCTGGAATCGACAGTTCGGTGAAATGGCCTAACGACATCTATGTCAGAAACAAAAAAATCTGCGGAATGCTCATAGAGAACACATTGACAGGCTTTTACATTGCCACAAGTGTTGTGGGAATAGGTCTGAATGTCAATCAGAAAGAGTTTCCGCCGCAACTTGTGAACCCAGTTTCGATGGCGATACTCACAGGCAAGGAATACGACATCCGCATGGAATTGCCGATACTGTGCGGATGCATACGTGACAGGTTGGCCAACTACGGCAATTCTGATGAATATGTCAGCAGACTGTACAAACATGGTACATACAATGAATACGCAGTATGCTCTACAGGTGAGAGAATCCGCGCCAGAATCATAGATGTCACTGACCGAGGAATGCTATGTCTCGAAACGGAAAAAGGCGAACGTTTTGAGTTCGCCTTTAAGGAAATAAGTTATATTATCTAACGAAGTTCGTCAATAGCCTTGGCGGGATCTTCAGCCTTGAAAACTGAACTGCCCGCAACCAGCATCGTCGCCCCGGCCTCTGCAAGGACCTTTGCGTTGACTTTGGACACACCCCCGTCAACCTCAATGTCCTTCACGATTCCCTTTCTGTCCATTTCGGCCTTAAGCGCTTTGATCCGGTCTATTGATTCCACGATGAATTTCTGTCCGCCGAATCCGGCAAATACAGACATTATCAGGAAGAAGTCAACATCATCGATGTATGGAAAAAGCCTTTCGACGGGTATGTCTGGGTTGATGGCCAGCCCAGCTTTGGCTCCGCAGGATTTGACCTGTGAGATTATATCCTTAGGATCCTTTCCGGCCTGATCCGCGGCCTCAAGATGGAAGCTGATAAGACCAGCTCCGCATTTGGCGAATCTGTCAATGTATTTGTCCGGATTGATTATCATCAGGTGGACATCCATCGGTACGGTGACGACCTTGGCAATCGCTTCCATCACAGGAAATCCGAACGAGATGTTCGGGACGAGACTGCCGTCCATCACATCAATGTGGATCAGATCGGCGTTCTCATTGACCATCCTTATGTCCGGCTCCAAATTCAGGAAATTGCCGGAAAGTATAGAAGGGGCTATCTTTACCATAACTTTATTTAAAATTGGTGACGACATCGACAAGATGATCCGTGAACTTGTCAAGGGACGCAAGGTCGAGCTTCTCGCCGGGAGCATGCACCCCACGCAGTGTCGGTCCGAAAGAAATCATATCCAGATCTCCGAACTTCTCGCCGAAGAGTCCGCATTCAAGACCGGCGTGGATGGCTTTGACCTCAGGCTCGCATCCGAACAGTTTCTTGTACGAATCCACGCAGACTCTGAGTATGTGAGAGTCTAGGTTCGGCTTCCAACCTGGATATTCAGAAAAATGCGTCACTTCGGCTCCGGCGAGGAGGAAGTTGGCCTCCACCTTGGCCGCCATCATCTTTCTTGCCGATGCGGTTGAGCTGCGCTGGCTTGTGATGATCTCGATCCGCCCCTGACGGTTCATCCTTACGGCCGCCAGGTTTGTCGATGTCTCCACGAGTCCGGGAATATCCTGGCTCATTGCCTCGACTCCGTGCGGACAGGCGAACAGAGACATGATCAGCCTCCTTGTCACATCGCTTTTGACAGGCTTCTCGGTGCACCTGTAGGTCTCGCCATTGAAAGTCAAGCCGGGATCCGTCCTAAAATATTCATTCTTCAGATCCTCGCCTAACGCGTTGAACCTTGCGATTGTCGCGTCAGGGTCCTGGACGGTGATGATGGCCTCGCATTCTCTTGCGATGGCGTTCGGTTTGTTGCCTCCTTTCAGCATGACAAGCTGGAGTCCATAAGCCAATTCTGAGTATAAGAATCGGGCCATCTGCTGCACGGTGTCTGCCCTGCCTTTGTTGATGTCGTCCCCACTGTGGCCGCCGAGCGCTCCGCCGATCTCCAGCCTGACAGGCTTGCTGCCCTCCTTGAAATCTTCCTGAACGTAATTGAACACGGCAGTCGTGTCAAGGCCGCCGGCGCAGCCGATGAACATCTGCCCCTCATCTTCGGAGTCAAGGTTGATGAGTGTCCTGCCGGTGAAGAATCCAGGTTCCATACCGAAAGCACCGTCCATTCCGGTCTCCTCGGAGATGGTGAAGACACACTCTATCCTTCCCATCGGGATGTCGCTGTCAAGAAGCGCGAGCATAGCCGCGACACCGATACCGTCATCAGCGCCAAGCGTCGTGTCCTTCGCTATCATCCAGCCATCCTCTATGACATATTCAATAGGATCCTTGAGAAAGTCATGCTGAACGCCGTTCCTTTTCTCGCAGACCATGTCCTGATGTCCTTGGAGAACTAGCGTCGGCACATTCTCCTTGCCCTTGGTGGCCTCTTTGATTATGCAGACGTTGCCGGTCTTGTCGGTTTTACATTCAAGATGCCTTTCTTCGGCGAAACGCTGAAGAAAGGCTGTCATCGGCTCTTCATGTCCGGACTCCCTTGGAATCCGTGTGATCTCCTTGAAGATGGAAAGTACTGTTTCTGAATTCATTTGACACCTGTATTATCTGGCTACAGGCACAAGCATCCTTTCAATGTCGGTCACGTACTGTCTGAACATCTTGTCAGTCACCATAAGGTCCGACACTGTGGTGCAAGCGTGAAGCACTGTAGCGTGGTCTTTTCCTCCAAGTTCCATACCAATCGTTGACAACGAGCATCCTCCAATGAGGTTCCTGCTCATGAACATCGCGATCTGCCTGGCCTGGACTATTTGCCTTTTTCTGGATTTTGATAGCAGGGTTTCCCGAGTAATGTTGAAATACTCACACACAACATCCTGAACCTTGTCGATGGTGACATCATTCTGGTCTTCGCTGACGATGTTTCCTGTGATTTGCTCGGCAAGCTCTTTGGTCACTTCCTCATGGCACAATGTCGCGTTGGCTATCAATGAGATGAGCGCACCTTCAAGTTCCCGGAAATTAGATCTCACCTTGTCCGCGAGAAGATCCAGCACATCGTCGCTTACCGAAACGCCCTCTCTGGCACACCTTGCCCTGAGCATGGCCAGTCTTGTGTCATGGTCAGGCCTTGACAACTCGATCGAAAGTCCCCATTTGAAGCGTGAAAGAAGCCTTTCCTCAAAGTTCTTCAAGTCGGCCGGAGAACGGTCAGAGGTAAACACCAACTGCTTTCCGGACTGATGAAGATGATTGAATATGTTGAAGAACGCGTTCTGCGATGCCGGACCGTTAAGTTCCTGAATGTCGTCCATGATGAGGACGTCGATCCTCATGTAGAAAGCCATGAAGTCTGTCAGTTTGTTCTGCACACTCACGGCGTTGACGTATTGTGTCCTGAATTCGTTGCCTGTGACGTATAGGACGACAAGATCCGGATATGCTTCGTGTATGGCAATGCCGATCGCTTGAGCAAGGTGCGTCTTGCCAAGTCCCGGGCCTCCGAAGATGAACAGCGGGTTGAACGGGGTCTTGCCTGGCTTGTCGGAAATGCTGATCCCAGCATTGTAGCCCATCTTGTTGCATTCGCCCTTTATGAGGTTGTCAAAGCAATACACAGGGTTCAGCCTGGGGTTGATCTTGAGCTTCTGGATTCCCGGGAACACGAATGGGCTTGGATTCCCGGACGGCTGGAATGTGTTGATCGTCACCGGCTTGTTTTCGGGGACATTTCCATGTGCGGCGGTAAACACCATCGCGCGTTCCTTCTGGACCGGATGAATTTTGTAAAGAAGTTTCGCATCCTGTCCGATCACTCTTCTCAAAGTCATCTTTATTATAGGAAGGAATGCGTCCTCAAGATAACTTCTGAAGAAATCGGTCGGCACCTCTACCGTCAACGTGGAGCCTTCTAGAGAAACGGGAACTATAGTCTTGAACCAAACGTCAAACTGTTTTGGTTCAACGTTCTGTTCAAATATCCTAAGACACTCATTCCAGACAGAGATATGTCTTTCCAGTTCAGCCATTTCTTTAAATGAATTAATTTGAAAATTCAAGAGAATTATCCCTCTTCGTTATTGCTTGTGCAAAATTGGGGGAAAATTAATTCATAAAAAATCTTTTTTTGTATTGTTTTTGATTTTTATTTTCCGTATGAAACCGAATCTTTAACAATAGTTGATTTATGCAATGATTTTGTAATCAATATTTTGCGTAGTAACAATTATCTAACTGCCGAATAATTAAATTACTTATAATTTTGAATGATTTAAAATTATAGACATGCTGGTTTTAAGTGCGTGAATATTAAGAAATAGTCCTATTGGATTCTGTCAACAATTCCGTTTTCGACTTTTACGATGAATGAATCCTTGAATTCACGCCTGATTGAGCCTGCGGTACCCTTGGCTGTGTTCAAATCAGATGAGAAGCCGATGATGTATTTGAAAAGTCTGCCGGACCGGATTTTAATAACGTCATGTCCTTTGAAGAACGGGTCATTCCCCGACATATTCTTTGATGAAACAAGCACCTGCATGCCATAATACACTTTATCATTCTTGCCATCAGGATATTCCGCATCCTTACTTTTAGGAATGGTCTCAGTACCTGACGTGTCAGGTACGTCCGACTTTACGCCTGCATCGGTTTTACGTGAGGTCTCGGTCGCGTCCGTTCCATCATATTCCTTTTTGTACTCGCGGAACGCGCCATAAAGATCAGATGCTATCCTATCTCTCCCCTTTTCAGTGATGAATGCCTCGCGGTCCATTGAGTTGGACATGAAACCGCATTCTACCAGAACCGCTGGCATCGCGGTTCTCCACAAGACGTAGAACGGATCCTGGGATATTCCTCTGCTGTGCTGAATGGCTCCGCCTTTCATCTTGCTGTCGACTTTCTGCGCAAACTTGAAACTTTGCTCCAGGTATGCGTTCTGCATGAGGTTCATAAAAATGTAGGATTCGGGGTCGTTCGGATCAAAACCCTCGTAGCGAGTTGTATAGTCATCCTCAAGTTTGATGACGGAATTCTCTCTGCGCACCACGTCCATGTTGCCCGCATAGAGGTCCTTGTTCTTGCTGGTGTACTGCCCAAGTATATGTACTGAATAGCCGTTCGGGCCACTTCTTTTCCCTTCCACTGAGTTTATGTGTATGGAAATGAACAGATTCGCATTGTTGTGGTTGGCGATGTCCGCTCTGCCTTGCAATGTCACGAATGTGTCATCGCTTCTTGTCATGATGACTTTAACATCAGGATAACCGGCACGTATCATCTCCGCCAGTCTTTTGCCAATGTCCAGGACAATAGACTTTTCCATGGTTTTCCCGCTGGGGCTGATGCAACCTGCATCCTTCCCTCCATGACCCGGGTCTATTACGACAGTGGACAGTTTTATCACCGCGGCCGTATTCTGTGAAAAGGCCGGGAATCCACCCGTTGAAAGCGTGATGGCCGTGATAACGGCAAGAAAATTGCGATATAAATCCAAAATATGTAGTATATTTGTCTTTTGCAAATTTAGAAAATAATTGCAATTCAAGAAGCATTCATACAATATTATCCTCATGACGGCCCTTGCCGCCCTGACCGGAATGACAATGTTCGGCCAGGATGTGAGGAGAAACAGGAACCTGAAAAAGGCTGCTGAGGTGGAGTTGTCGCAAAACGCATCCAAGACAGTCAGGCCGGACTCAGTGCAGGTTCCCGGGGATTCTGTTCCCACGCTGAAAGATTCCTTGACCCTAAGGCGAGACTCTTTGCGTGTCGCCGATTCGACATCCAGGGCTGATTCGCTCTTCCTGCTTGACAAGAGTTCTCTTTCAAGGCCGGCATTCTCTGGCGCGAAGGACTCGATACGCCAGGATTTCTCCAACGGGCAGAGAAAAATGTACTATTGGGGTGACGTGGAGGTCTCCTATGAGAATATTAAGCTCAAGGCGGATTACATGGAATACGACATGGCGACAGGAACGGTCTTTGCCAGAGGCACCTACGACAGTCTGGCGCAGGAGTGGAAAGGCCAGCCAGAGATGACACAGGGCGGCCAGACATTCAACATGGAGGAGGTCCGCTACAACTTCAACACCCGCAAGGCCAGGATCACGAATATGATCACAAAGGAGGATGACGGAATACTTCACGGCAAGAACATCAAGATGATGCCGGACAAATCCATCAACATCACAAAAGGTAAATATACCGTCTGCGACCTTGAACACCCTCATTATTACCTTAAGCTGTCTTCTGCCAAAGTCGTGACCAAGCCGTCCCAGAAGACGGTGTTCGGCCCTGCCCATCTAGTCGTTGAGGACGTTGACCTTCCGATCGGCATCCCTTTCGGATTCATCCCGAAACGTCCGGACAGGGCGACGGGGCTTCTCATGCCTTCATTCGGTGAGGAGAACGCCCGCGGTTTCTATCTCCGGGATGCCGGTATGTATTTCGTTTTGGGCGATTATTTTGACATGTCCTTGACAGGAGACTACTATACTCTCGGCTCATGGGCCGCCAATCTTAATTCAAGGTACATGGTGAAGTATAAGTTCAGCGGAAACCTGGCTGTCAACTATTCCGTGGACCAGACAGGAGAGAAAGGAAGCTCGGACTTCTTCCAAAGCAAGAACTTCGGCGTACGGTGGTCGCATTCCCAGGACTCCAAAGCACATCCAGGAACATCGTTCTCCGCGTCGGTCAATTTCTCCAGCCCCTCAAACAGCCGTTACAATTCACATTCCGTGTCCGAGGCCCTTCAGAACCAGATTTCGTCCTCAATATCGTACTCGAAAAACTGGAACGGAAAGTTCAACCTGTCTGTCAATGCGTTGCATAGCCAGAATTCAAGGGACAGCTCATACTCGTTCACGCTTCCTAACATCACGTTCTCGGTTTCGACATTCTACCCTTTCAAGATCAAGAACAGGGTCGGCAAGGAGCGCTTCTATGAAAAATTCGCGTTGGGTTACAACACCTCAATCCAGAACAAAATCAATTTCAAGGCCTCTGAGTTCGGAGAGCCAGGGTTCATTGACAAGTTCCAGAACGGCATGGCGCACAACTTTTCGATCAAACTACCTGATTTCACTCTGTTCAAATACCTTAATGTCGCCCCTAATGTCAGTTACGGAATGAATTGGTTCTTCCGGAAGAGCGAGGCGTATTTCGATCCGGAGACCAACAGTGTCAAGACCGAAATGGGCAAGCAGTTCGGAACTTTCGGAACGACACATAACTATTCAGGGTCGGTGTCGATGAGTACGAGGATCTATGGAATGTATAATTTTGGCAAATACCATAAAGTACAGGCTTTAAGGCATGTGATATCTCCAAGCGTCAGCATGAGTTTCAGTCCGGAGAAGGGCAAGGCGTTCAATGGTTGGAGAACGTTCAACTATGTCGATACATTGGGCGTGGCGAAAACCTACGACTACAATATCTATCAGGGACAGATCAATTCAGCTCCAGGAAAAGGCAAGTCTGCCACCATGAGTCTTTCGATCGGCAACAACCTTGAGGCCAAGGTCCGTGATATGAGAGACACGACAGGGACCGGTTCCAAGAAGGTGAAGATTCTTGATCAGCTTAACCTCTCAACCGGCTATAATTTTTTGGCGGATTCATTGAAAATGAACAATGTCGGCGTTTCAATGTCAACATCCGTCTTTGGAAAACTCGGAATAAACGGAAACTTGAACTTCGATCCTTATGCCATTAACGAAAAAGGTCAGAGGATCAACAAGTACAATATCTTGGAGAATGGAGTGCCGCTGAGGCTGACCAACGTTAGCGGTTCGGTGTCATATTCTTTGTCCGGCAAAGGAACGGTCAAAGGAAACGACGGATCGAAGTCATCCGGCGGTGATAGTGGCACTGGCAATGCCGCAGACTATTACAGAAGGATTTATTACCATCCTTTGACCGGTGAATATATTCCAGGCGGATGGCTGTACTACACCAATCCTAATGTGCCATGGAGCGTCAATCTGAATTATAATTTCTCGATGAGCCGGTCATATTCCTACACTAACAACCAGTTGAGCAAGAAAGACAACATCACCCAGACGCTCGGTGTACAGGGAAATATTCAGTTGACTCCTAAGATGTCGGTTCAGGCTCAGTCAGGCTGGGATTTCACGGCGATGAAGATGACGACCACCCAGTTTTCTTTCAGGTACGACCTGCATTGCTTCAATATTTCCGTGTCATGGGTTCCGTCCGGAATGTACCAGTCATATTCGTTCCTGATTTCAGCGAACGCGGCCGCTTTGGCGGACTTGCTGAGGTTCAAGAAAAGTACGAGTTACTGGGACAAATAGTTGGATAATTATCATAAATATCTTATATTTGCACACTGTCATTATCGGCGAAAGCCTATTGGCTGTACCAACCATAACTTGTTTTCTGAAATCATTTCCGGATAAAGACGCCGGATTCATTTAAAGTTTATGCCTTATAATTTATTTGAACTCACTCAGATGAGCAGGGATCAACTTGAAAAAGTGGCTCAGGATCATCAGATAAAGAACATTAAAAAAATGACAGATGAGAATCTGTCGTACGCGATATTGGACGCACAGGCGGCCGCGGCATCGCTTCAGCCTGTTGAAAAGCCTGAAAAGCCCAAGGCCAAGCGTGGACGGCCACGTAAGAATCCTCTTCCGGAGCAGCCGCTGGCTCAGTCCGCCAAGTCCGTTGACGTGAAGAACGATGATAAGAAAGCCAAAGAAAATCAGGCTGAAGCGAAGGCTGAAAAACCTAAAAAGGTTGAACAGGCGGCTCAACCCGCCTCTGTCCAAGGACAGGAAGAGAACAAGCCTGCGCCGAAGAAGAGAGGGCGTAAGCCTAAATCCGCCACGCAACCTCAGGTTGTGAGTGCCGTTCCGGCTGAAGAGAAGAAGCCTGAGGCATCAGAAGCCGCGGCTGCCGAAAATCCTCAACAACCTGATGTCAAGACGGCATCTGACAAGCCTGTAAATGGCAAGGAATTCATCCATGCACTTTTCGATGACTTGAAGGATGACATTGCCGGTCAAGGTGACGTCATCCGCAGAAAACAGAAGAACAAGTTTCAGGGTCAGAATAACAATGGACAGAATCCGAACCAGCAGAAGCCTCAGCAGAATTTCCAGAACCCCAACCAGCGGCAGAAAGCTACTGAAATTGAATTTGACGGGACTGTGGAAGCGACTGGAGTCCTCGAGATCATGCCGGACGGCTATGGATTCCTTCGTTCCTCTGATTATAATTATCTGAACTCCCCTGATGACATCTACGTCAGCCAGAGCCAGATAAAGAACAATGCCCTGAAATCCGGAGACACCGTCACCGGTGAGATTCGTCCTCCAAAGGAGGGTGACAAGTACTTCCCTCTCGTGAGGATCAAGTACATCAACGGACGCACTCCAGACTACATCCGTGACAGGGTGCCATTTGATTTCCTCACGCCGTTGTTCCCGGAGGAGAAGTTCAATCTTCTTGGACATGGGCATCAGAGCGATCCGTCTTGCCGTATTGTGGACATGTTCACCCCTATCGGAAAAGGACAGCGTGGACTTATCGTGTCTCAGCCTAAGACAGGTAAGACGATGCTGCTGAAGTCTATAGCCAACGCCATCGCTGACAATCACCCTGAGGTTTACGAGATTGTTCTTCTCATCGACGAGCGTCCTGAGGAGGTCACTGACATGAGCCGCAGCGTCAAGGCCGAGGTTGTCGCCTCCACCTTTGATGAGCCGGCAGAAAGGCATGTGAAAGTTGCGAATATGGTGCTTGAGAAGGCTCGCAGGCTCGTTGAATGTGGTCATGATGTTGTGATCCTGCTTGATTCGATCACCCGTCTCGCACGTGCGTACAATACTGTCCAGCCTGCTTCCGGAAAGGTTTTGACCGGTGGAGTGGATGCCAACGCCCTTCAGAAGCCTAAGCGATTCTTCGGTGCGGCTCGTAACATTGAGGGGGGCGGCTCGCTGACAATCCTCGCCACAGCCTTGACTGACACTGGCTCCAAGATGGACGATGTGATTTTCGAGGAGTTCAAGGGCACCGGCAACATGGAGCTTCAGCTTGACAGGACCCTTGCCAATAGGCGAATCTTCCCTGCCGTCAATGTAGTTCTTTCCAGCACACGCCGTGACGACCTTCTGTACAGCCGTGAGGCGGCCAACAGAATTTGGATCCTTCGCAAGCTTCTTGCCGACATGAATCCTACCGAGGCGATGAACTTCATGCTTCAGCTCATGGACGAGTACAAGACCAATGACATGCTGCTTGACAACATGAACAAGGTCACTCCTCGCGACGCCAAGTACTACGACACGTTCTAATTGATTTTAGGAATATACTAATAAAGGCGATTGAATATTTTCAGTCGCCTTTAATTTTTCCAGATGAAATCAACTGAAAGGCAGTTACCTCCAGCGATCCTCCCCACTCTGTGCTGCTCGCTATGAAGGTCCACTGGATCTTCATTAATCGCTCACGACCTCCCTCTTCGGGAGCCAAAGTCGCTTGCGGCAACTGCCTTTCAGTTGATTATGTATAACAATCCGAGATTTTTCGTCGCCGAATATTCGACGGAATTAAATCTTGAGATCAATACTGATCCCAGGACTTGATCTGGATGTCGTTGATGCTGGTGGAGCAGAAGGCGCGGATGAAGGCTGTCGCGAGACGGGCGTTTGTGAAGAGGGTGACGTTGAAGTCGATGGCCGCTCTTCTGATTTGGTAACCGTTTGAGAGTTCCAGGGCAGAGAAGTTCTTAGGTATGTTGATCACCATGTCAACCTCCTTGTTCTGAATCATCTCCAATGCCGGCTTGAACCTTCCCTTGAAGTTAGGATTGTCGCATTCGCTCGGCCAAAGCACCTTGGTCGCAGGGACGCTGTTCTCGACAAGATACTTGTACGTGCCACCGGTGGCGTAAAGCTCGTAACCTTTATCAACAAGAAGACGGCAGGCCATCAGCATGTCGGCCTTCTGAAGCGGATCACCGGTCGAAAGCAGGACTCTCTTCTCCGGAATTCTCTGCCCTACAGAAAGTACGGACTTCAGCAGAGCCTCGTTAAGGTCGTCGCCGAGGCAGCCTACCTCACCGGTAGAGGACATGTCTACACCCAGCATCGGGTCAGCCTCCTCAAGCCTTGCGAACGAGAACTGCGAGGACTTCACGCCGACATAATCCAGGTCAAATGCACTCTTCTGCGGAGCGGCAGGATGAAGGCCGAGCATGACCTTGGTGGCAAGCTCGATGAAATCAATCTTGAGTACCTTGGACACGAACGGGAAACTTCTGGAAGCGCGCAGGTTGCATTCGATGACCTTGATGGCGTTCTCCTTGGCGAGGAACTGGATGTTGAACGGACCTGAGATGCTGAGCGCACCGGCGATCGCACGCGCTATCTTCTTGATCCTGCGCACGGTCTCAACGTACAGTTTCTGCGGAGGGAACTGAATCGTGGCGTCACCGGAATGGACACCGGCATATTCAATGTGCTCTGAGATCGCGTATGCGAGAATTTCACCGTTGTCGGCGACAGCATCGAACTCGATCTCCTTGCTTCGCATGTAGAATTTGCTGATCACAACCGGGTGCTCCTGAGAGACTTCCGCTGCGAGACTGAGGAAATGCCTAAGTTTCTCCTCATCGTGGCAGACGTTCATCGCGGCGCCGGAAAGCACGTAGGACGGCCTGACGAGAACCGGGAAGCCAACCTTCTTGATGAAATTGTCAACCTCGTCAACTGTTGTGAGCTCGCTCCATTCAGGCTGGTCGACTCCAAGGCTGTCCACAATGCTGGAGAACTTGTGGCGGTCCTCAGCCTTGTCTATGTCCTCAGCCGCTGTTCCAAGGATCGGGACATTATGTTTGTGAAGCTTAAGGGCAAGGTTGTTCGGGATCTGACCTCCCACAGAGACAACTACTCCGTGCGGATTCTCAAGGTCAATGATGTCCATCACCCTCTCGAATGTCAGCTCATCGAAGTAGAGCCTGTCACACATGTCGTAGTCCGTTGAGACAGTCTCCGGGTTGTAGTTGATCAGCACTCCCCTATATCCCTGTTTCTGGATTGTCTGGAGACAGGTTACGGAGCACCAATCGAACTCTACCGATGAGCCGATTCTGTAGGCTCCGGAGCCGAGAACTATCACGGACTTGCCATCGTTTTCATATTCAATGTCACTCTTGGTGCCGTTGTAGGTCAGATAGAGGTAGTTCGTCTGTGCCGGGAACTCGGCGGCGAGGGTGTCTATCTGCTTGACTACAGGCACGATGCCTAGGGATTTTCTATATTCACGGACCTTGTCCATGTTGGCGGCTACAGCTCCTGTGTCTTTCCATATGGCTCTCTGGATCTGGAAATCGGAGAAGCCTTCCTGCTTTGCGAGGCGCAGAAGTTCAGTCGGCATGTCCTCAAGCTTGTCGTACGAGTTCATGTCCTCGTATGTCCTGACGATGTTCTGCAACTTGTTCAGGAACCATTTGTCGATCTTTGTGAGATCATGGATCTGATCGACCGTATACCCGGCACGCATCGCCTTGGAAATCACAAATATACGCTTGTCGGTCGGCTCGCGGAGGGCTTCGTCCACATCAGCGACATGGAATTCCTTGTTGCCCACGAATCCGTGTGCGCCTTGACCTATCATTCTGAGACCTTTTTGGATGGCCTCCTCGAAACTGCGGCCAATGGCCATCACCTCACCGACAGACTTCATTGACGATCCGATCTTGCGGGAAACCCCGTGGAACTTGCTGAGGTCCCAGCGAGGGATCTTGCAGACTATGTAGTCAAGTGCAGGCTCGAAGAACGCTGGCGTTGTCTTGGTCACTGAGTTCTTCAGGTCGAAAAGGCCGTAGCCAAGTCCGAGTTTGGCAGCTACGAAAGCAAGAGGATAGCCTGTTGCCTTGGAGGCGAGGGCAGAGGAACGGCTAAGACGAGCGTTGACCTCGATGACTCGGTAGTCCATTGCATCCGGGTCATAGGCGTACTGGACGTTGCACTCGCCCACTATTCCGATGTGGCGGACAATCTTGATTGAGAGTTCGCGAAGGAAATAGTAGTCGTTGTTGGACAGTGTCTGCGACGGAGCCACCACGATGCTCTCTCCGGTGTGGATTCCGAGCGGGTCGAAGTTCTCCATGTTGCAGACTGTGATGCAGTTGTCGTAGCGGTCGCGCACAACTTCATATTCAATCTCCTTCCATCCCTTAAGGGATTTTTCCACAAGCACTTGCGGAGAGAATGAGAATGCTTTCTCGCAGAGTTCGTCAAGCTGCTCGTCGTTGTCGCAGAAGCCGGATCCAAGCCCTCCGAGTGCGTAGGCGGCGCGGACGATGAGCGGAAAACCGAGCTCGTGGGCGGCTTTGCGGGCCTCCTCGATGTTGGACGCAGGGTGGGACTTGATGGTCTTGATTCCGATCTCGTCGAGTTTCTTGATGAAGAGGTCTCGGTCCTCTGTGTCCATGATAGCCTGAACAGGGGTTCCAAGCACTTGCACATTGTACTTGTCAAGAATTCCGTTCTCGTACAGTTCCACACCGCAGTTAAGGGCGGTCTGGCCTCCGAACGAGAGGAGGATGCCCTGTGGCTGCTCCTTGACGATGACCTTCTCGACGAAGAACGGGGTGACAGGCAGGAAATAGATCTTGTCGGCAACTCCTTCCGAGGTCTGTACGGTGGCGATGTTCGGGTTGATAAGGACTGTCTCGATGCCCTCCTCACGGAGAGCCTTGAGAGCCTGCGAGCCTGAGTAGTCGAACTCCCCGGCCTGACCGATCTTGAGCGCGCCCGATCCAAGGATCAGGACTTTCTTTATGTTGGTGTTTTTCATGACTTCTTCTGATTACAGCTTGCTGATGAACTCGTCGAACAGGAAATTTGTGTCGGTCGGGCCGCTGGATGCTTCCGGGTGGAACTGGACCGAGCAGAACGGCTTGGATTTGTGGCGGATACCCTCGTTGGTGCCATCGTTCATATTCACGAACCATGGCTCCCAGTCGGTTCCGAGCGTTTTGTCATCCACGGCGAATCCGTGATTCTGAGACGTGATGAAGCAGCGGTTTGTGTCGACCATGCGGACAGGCTGGTTGTGGCTGCGGTGGCCGTACTTCAACTTATAGGTGTTGGCTCCACCGGCTCTCGCAAGCAGCTGGTTGCCCATGCATATTCCGAAAATAGGTTTGTCACTTTCCATGGCCTTGCGCAGGTTGGCGACGGTGACATTGCAGAACTGAGGGTTGCCGGGACCGTTCGAGATGAAGAGTCCGTCATATTCAAGTTTGTTGAAATCGTAATCCCAAGGCACTCTGACGACCTTCACTCCCCTTTCCATGAAGCATCTTAGGATGTTGTGCTTGACTCCGCAATCGACCATCACGACCGTCTTTGAGCCGCTGCCATATTCAATGACATCCTTGCAACTGACGATGGCGATCTGGTTGGCGAGGTTCGGGTCGTCGATCGGGAAATCCTTCTCGACTCCGTCAGGAACGATCATTCCGAGCATTGAACCTTTCTCGCGCAGAAGTTGGGTCACGGCACGGGTGTCGATTCCGAATATTCCCGGAATCTTTTGCTCCTTAAGCCATTCGTCCAGACTCTTGACCGCATCCCAGTGGCTGTAGTCGAAAGAGTAGTCGCTTATGACGACTCCCCTTACCCAGATTTGTTCGGATTCGAAGTTCTTTGATATTCCGAGTTCATCCGCTCCTTCCTGTGGAACACCGTAGTTACCTATCAATGGGTAGGTAACGCAAAGAATCTGTCCTGAATAGGAAGGGTCTGTGAGGCTTTCAGGGTAGCCTACCATAGCGGTAGAGAAGACGACTTCTCCGTCGCACGGTCCGTCGTAGCCGAAGGAGAATCCGCGGAATTCCGCTCCGTTCTCCAACTTTAGTGTCGCGCCTTTTCTTGAGTTCATGATATATACCTAACTAACTGTATTCTTATATAAAAAAAACGACCATCTCAAACAGTGATGAAATGGTCGGTGAAAGTCAATGGAAGGACATTCCCACTGTGCATCCTGAGACGCACTGCCGCTCAAAGGTATTAAAGTCACATCAAGCATCGTGGAAGTTCGTTTGTTTTGCAAATTTAAGCAAAAAATGGGAATAAGCGGCAAAATATTCAATGAATATAAATTCACGGCATTGCTGTTTGAGGCTTCCTGAAAAGGCTGAAAGAAACAATGGTCAGAAATGTCAGTGCCTCGGTCGCCGGCAGTGCGAGCCATATACCGTTTATCCCAGCGAAATGAGGTATCAAGAGAAAGCAAGGCACAAGGAATATGACTCCTCTCGAAAGAGAGAATATGGTCGCGGGAAGTGCCCGTTCAACACTCTGGTAATAACCGATTGCAGCGACGTTCACTATCGACAGTGTGAAGCCGATTGCCATAAGCGGCACACCGTGAGCCGCTATTGAATATGCAGGTGCGTCCTTGCTGAGGAATAGTGCTGCCACATAGCTGATTCCCAAGGCAGTGGCAAGCGAGACCACTATTCCGAGTCCCAAGGCAGTGAGCAGCGACACCTTACGGGCCTCATGTACACGGCTGCGGTTGCCTGCCCCATAGTTGAAGCTGATGATAGGTTGTGCGGACTGGGAGATAGCGTTTCCGGTCATAAAGATAAACGGCATAATGTAGCAGGCAATTGAGAATGCCGCTACTCCGTCTTCTCCTAAATACTTCATGAACACGTAGTTGCCCACGAACATCAGCATCGATATGCTGATCTCCTCAAGAAACGCCGACAGTCCGAGACGGAATTGGTACCATAGGTTGCGCAGGGAAAGGCAGAGACTTTTCCAAGACATTTTCAGTGGATAGAGCCTCATTGTCTTTGATAGGAACACTAAGTAGAACAGGACCATAAGCCCTCCGGTCCAGCATCCGATGGCCGTGGCGATGGCGACTCCCTCAAGCCCTTTGTCAAGGACAAATAGGAATACATAGTCCAGCACGACATTGACGATGGACGGAACCGCGGCGGCCGCCGAAGCATACTTCGGAGATCCGTCCAGCCGGATGATCAGAAGGCCGACAGACTGGAGGAACAGCGCGCAGAAGGCGTACGCCAGCCATTTCTGGTAGTCAAGGACGTATGGCAGCAGCCTGTCTGAGGAACCGAGAAGGTAAGCGCTTTGGGTGCTGAAGCTCTGTACCAGAACCGTCAGCGTCACCGTGACCAGCACACCGAAGATCAGTGTCTGTGTCATGTTGATGCGAGCCGCCTTTTCGTTGTTCTGCGAAAGGTGGACGGAGGATATAACCGAGCATCCGATGCCGAACAGAAGTCCCAAGCCGGTCATAATCATCCAGAAAGGTGCGAATATGTTGACGGCGGCGAGCGCGTCACTCCCCACTCCGTGACCGACGAACACTCCGTCTATGGTCGTCATCACGGCCATACAGGCCATCCCTATCAATGTAGGAATGAATATTTTCCTGAACAGTCCTGGAATGCTGTCGGAACCGAAATCGATTGCGTCTCGTTTCATTGTCAATACCTTTTTCAAATCGGGGCGCAAAGATAGGCCAAATATATTTAGATAAAGAATTTTCGGATGATTTTTGTGAAACTTTTGAATATGTCTGTGTTACAATTTCCCTTTATGACGCATAATAATGTAAACCGTGATGCAAATGACAACGGAAAGAAATGAGCCGGCGGGTGAGGCCAAGCCCATCGGGAACAGGGTGTCCGGGAACTTGACGGAAGCAAGATAGGACAGCGGAATGCGGGCGCAGACAATCGAAAGGAAGTTGTGGCTGAAGGAGATGACCGAATAGCCGCAAGCTGTGAAGAAGCCGCTGAAACAGAAATGGATGCCTGCGAATATGCAATCCCAGACGTAGCCTTTCAGGTACTGTCCGCCTAGAGTGATGACCGTGCTGTCGCTCGTGAATATTCTTACGGCATATTCAGGAATGAATTGGAGAGTCACGGCTGCGACGGTGCCGAAGCCTACGGAGATCGCTATTGCATATTCCATTGTCTTTCTGGCTCTTTCTGGCTTTTTCGCGCCTATGTTCTGGGCCGCGATAGCCGAGACTGCCGCCAGCATCGCTGAAGGTACGATGAAGAGCAGGCCGATGAATTTTTCAACGATACCAACCGCCGCCGCGTCGTTCAGTCCTCTGCCGTTCGCGATTGCTGTGATTGCGATGAACGCGATCTGGATGAAGCCGTCCTGAAGTGCGACCGGCACTCCGATTTTGAGGATCCCGCCCATCGTACACCGCTCTGGCCAAAGGTCTTGGCCTGGGATATTCAAAAGAGATTTTTTCCGGATCACTATGGCCGCGATGATGACGCTGATCATTTGGGACAAGGTGGTGCCGAGCGCGGCTCCGGAAGGTCCGAGCCCGAAATGGCCTATGAATATGTAGTCGAGTACGATGTTCGCCACGCACGCCACTATCACGAAGTACATCGGACTTTTCGAGTCACCGAGGCCTCTGAATATGGAAGCGATGATGTTGTAGGCGATGATGAACGGAATGCCGATGAAGCATATTCGCAGATAGGCGATTGTGCCTTTGACGGCTTTGGGCGGTGTGTCTATCATGCTGACAATGCTTCTGTTGGCGAGCAGCAGGATGAATGTTGCGACTATGGCTGTGAGCGCGAACAGGGTGAATGTGTTGCCTATGGTTTTTGAGGCTTCATTTTTGTCTTTGGCTCCTATTGCCCTTCCAAGGCGCACCGTCGTGCCCATCGCCAGTCCTATGATGATGACGGTGAACATGTGCATTATCTGCGCTCCGTTCGCCACCGCCGTCGTGCTGTCCACACCGCAGTACTGCCCTATCACGAACATATCCGCCAATCCATAAAGGATCTGAAGGAAATATGACAGCATGTACGGCAGCGAGAATCTGCTGATGTTGCCTGTGATGCTGCCCTGTGTGAGGTCGTTTTGAGCCATAGTTCTTTTTTTGGGGTGCAAATTTAATGAGTTTTGCGGGGAATATGGGGTTACGGGTTGAATATGTTGGGGATTGTTGATAAATTTGTACTTATGTTCAACATAGAAGACACAATCTGCGCCCCCGCCACCGTTCCCGGAACCGGTGCCATCGCTGTGGTGCGAATGAGCGGGAAAGACTCCTTTGCCATCGCTGACAAAGTGATATCTTGTAAAAATGGTAACATTTCTGACACTGAGGGTTACATGATAAAATATGGAGCTGCGCTAGAGACTGATGGCTCCGACTTGGACACTGTCCTTGTCAGTGTTTTTCGTGCCCCGCATTCATACACCGGAGAGGATTCCGTGGAGATTTCCTGCCATTCATCAAAGTACATCGTCGAACGCTTGCTTCAGCGTTTGGTGGACTGCGGTGCCCGCATGGCCGGTCCTGGCGAATTCACCCAAAGGGCTTTTGTAAATGACAAGATGGACTTGGCTCAGGCAGAAGCCGTTGCCGATGTGATTTCTGCACAGAATGCCGCTTCCCATAAGGTGGCTTTCAGTCAGTTGAAAGGTGGATTCTCGAAAGAATTGAAAGGCCTTAGAGATGAACTCCTAAAGATGACATCCCTGCTTGAGTTGGAGTTGGATTTCAGCGAGGAGGATGTCGAGTTCGCCAGTCGCGCGGAACTTTCATCATTGCTTGATGATGTTATTTCGCATATTCATTCGCTTACGGATTCATTCCGTTATGGTAACGCTCTTCGCAACGGTGTTCCGGTCGCAATTGTCGGTGCGGTCAACGCTGGCAAGAGTACCCTGCTGAACGCCTTGGTTGGTGACGACCGTGCCATTGTCTCCGACATCGCCGGCACCACCCGCGACACTATCGAAGAGACGATGACAATTGACGGCACTCTGTTCCGCTTCATCGACACCGCAGGTCTCCGCGAGACCACTGATGAAGTCGAGAAAATCGGCATTTCCAGATCCTACAAGAAGATGAACGAAGCCTCGATTGTCCTCGCCTTGCTTGATGTCACCGCATCGGAAGAAGAAAACGAGTCTTCGATTTCTGACATAGTCTCAAATTTAGATGTCCAGTCTCAAAAGTTATTAGTTTTGCTGAATAAGGTTGATGTTTTAGGCGATAACATTAATGTTAGTCTAATTAACAACTCTGTTTCAAATCCTAATGAAAAGGTTGCTAAACTCTACATTTCCGCAAAGACAGGCTTCGGCCTCGATAAGTTGAGAAAACTGCTTTCCGACTCGCAAAAGGCTACTACTTTGGATTCTGACCAAACCATCGTAACCAATCTTCGCCACTACCAAGCCCTGATGAAAGCCTCCGAGTCCCTTTGTCAGGTCAAGAAATCTCTGTCATCAGGCCAGACTCCTGATCTCCTCGCCGAAGACCTCCGCCAAGCCCTCCATCACCTCGGCACCATCGTCGGTGAAGTCACCACGGACGAGGTGCTGGGAAATATTTTTTCGCATTTTTGCGTCGGGAAATAGTAAACGAAAACCGCAGAAATCAAAAGAAAACAATTCTTTTCAAATATCGCCATAAATCCATATTTAACAATAATATACAACTACTAATATCAATTACACAATTTTCATCCGTTTTCATTAGTCCTCAATTAGGGGGACAATTTCACTTGATTTTGTCCCCCGTATTTCGTAAATTTGCCATTGTTAAAAACACCAAACTATGGCAACGGTTACCCTCACTCTCTCCGCCCGGACAAACAAAGACACCGGCAAAGCCGAAATCCTCCTCCGCTACCGCAACACACGCGAAGTCGCACTCCGCGCCCACACCCACACCTATATCCTCCCGAAATTCTTCGCAGACGGGGAAATCGTCATCAAGAACCGCATAATCACCCCCGAAGTCCGTGAAGCCCAGGAAGCCAAAGCCCAGATAGACCGCATCGTAAACCAAATCACGGAAAAAGGCAACAAAAAGCCAATATCAGACTTCACGCAAGACTGGGCACAAGACACTATCGACCGTCTCCTCTACCCCGAAAACTACCGGCAGGCAGAAAGCGATGAAATTTACCTCCTCGATAAAATCGAAGACTTCCTCAAATTCAAAAAAATCTCCTACCAGCGGCACCAAAGCTACCGCTGCATCTTCAACATCATCCACCGCTACGAACTCTACACCGGCAAGCCAATCAGCCTCGACAAATCAGACAACAAAACGGCTCACCAGCAAAGTTCCGTGGAAGGCTATCCAAAGATTGTGCATAGTC
>ERZ808242.93-NODE-93-length-68582-cov-19.010361_pt1 | contig 68582 bp, 53 predicted proteins | sample MGYA00521244_ERZ808242 | MGnify/ENA primary metagenome ERZ808242 (study PRJEB31516, sample SAMN03275573) | gut metagenome | biome: mammalia-associated habitat; material: feces | host: Papio cynocephalus | place: Kenya | collected 2012-07-27 ... | reverse complement strand
TTAATCGATTTATAAGTTAAGTCTAATCACCCTAAATTAATTAAGTTACGGATAAGGTAGCTTGATTGCTCCTTTTTATATTTTCATAGTAAAAATATGTATGTAAAGCGAGTTATTGGTATGAATAATCTGCATTGAATGCATATTATTGGTATGAATAATCTGCATAAATCTTGATTGCTTGATTAAAATCCTATATTCTTATTTCTACGTCGAGATGAGGATATTGCTATGCTTAAAAGAAAAATAGATGAAAAATTGGCGGCTTGGAAAAAAAAGAGCAATAAATTGCCACTTGTAATCAAGGGTGCGAGACAGGTAGGAAAAACATTTTCTGTAAGAGCTTTTGCTAAAAGAAACTATAAAAGGTTTTATGAGATTAATTTCTTTGAGAAGCCAAGCTATTGTGAAATATTCAATGGATCCTTGAGAGCAGATGATATTATTTTGAAGCTATCGATAGAATTCAAGGATTTTGAGATTGTTCCAAATGACACATTGTTTTTCTTTGATGAAATTCAGTTTTGTCCTAATGCAAGAACAGCATTGAAATTTCTCTCCGAAAAAAAGGATTTTGATATCATAGCATCTGGCTCGCTTCTTGGTCTTGGCTATAACATGGAAAAGTCGATTCCTCTTGGTTATACAGAGACAATAGAGATGCATTCCTTGGATTTCGAGGAGTTCTTATGGGCACTCGATATAAACAGCAATATCATCAACAAGGTAAAGGATTGTTATAATACGAAGACGAAGATTGATTCTTCTTTGCATGACCGTCTTATGGATATTTTCAAGACATATATCGTAGTAGGTGGAATGCCAGCTGTTGTAGAGTCTTATGTATCAAATAACAATTTTTATAGTGTAAATTCAATCCAAAGAGATATTGTCAGTGCATATATTGATGACATAATGAAATATGCCGATGGAGCTGAAAGGATGAAAGCCCGAAGTTGTTTTCTTTCAATTCCAAGACAGCTGGGCAAGGATTACAAGAAATTCCAATATTCTGTTGTTGAAAAAGGAGGAACTTGTCGTAAATTTGGAGCAAGCCTCCTATGGCTTTATGATGCAGGGATTGTCTCTTTTTGCTATAACCTTTCTTCTTTGAGACTTCCGTTAAACGGATTTGCTATAGAAAGTGAGTTTAAGGTTTATATGAGAGATACGGGCCTTTTGATATCAATGCTTGATGATGGAAGTGCAAAAGATATCCTAAGTGGCAACATGGGAATATACAAAGGTGCAATTTATGAGAACATTGTTGCTGATATCTTTGCGAAGAATGGAAAAAAACTATACTATTTTGCTCCATCATCTACCTTGGAAATTGATTTTGTCATTCGCTTTGAAGATAGACCTACTCCTGTGGAAGTGAAGTCTGCCGATAATACAAAGTCAAAGTCATTGAAGACAATTCTCTCTTCAGAAAAGTATAATATTGACAAAGCAATCAGACTTTCTTCGAAGAATTTTGGAGAGGAGAATAGCATATATTCCATTCCCCTCTATGCTGCATTTCTTCTCTAGAATGCTTTCATTGAAATTGTTCTTGACGGTTCATATCCATCTTTTACCGCAATCGCTTTGATTGTTACGCTCTTGTTATCACCAAAGCTATGTACTTTAAATGGTTCTGTGTATAAAGCCGATTGCTCTGTTGGCTCTGTGCCATCTAATGTGTAGTAGATCTTTGCGCCTTCTGTCTTTGTTGACAATGTTGCATAGAAGTCTTTTCCCCAGTCTCTGTTTGCAATGGAAATCGATGGCGTTGATGCTTCCTTCTTTGCATTGATTTTAACTGTGTACTCTTTTTTGTTTTCATTGGAATCAATAACTAGCAATCTCACTGTGCTTGTACTTCCACTCTCCAGTTTTATAGGATTTGCTACTGTCAATTGCTCACTTTTATCATCTGGAGAAGATCCGTCAAGTGTATAGAATATTCTTATATCCTTACCCAAGTAGTATGTTGGCAAGTCAATGGCAAATAGGATGCTCTCATTTGTTGTTGTGACATTGAATTCGCTTTCTTCACTTGTAAGCATGCTAGCTTTTGCTCCTGATATGTAAATAGTAGGCACAAGAGCTGGCACTGGATTTAGTGTTATTGTTTTTCCTCTATAAAGTGTTCCGTCGATTATTGGATTGCAAAGAAGCGAGAAAGCTTTGTCGCTATCTATGTAGCTTTCAAGATCAACGTATGATATGGTGCTTGATGTTGCATCCTCGATCTTTTTCCATTTTCCATCGCTTGTTATATACCATTGATAGGATATTTCTTTGTCTTTCTGGATAGGTGATACGCTTGTCTCGACCATGAATTTCTCTGGGCTTTCAAGATACAGATAGCCATTCTCTTCAGAAGTTCCAACGCTAGACAAATCAAGAGAAGTTTTTTTCACATTCATCTCGAGAGACGATTCGATTGTGCCTTTATTCTTCATTATCAATGTCAAAGGACCAGTGGTTGCAATTGTATTTCCATTTGAATCAAGAGCTTCTAGAGTCAATATGTAGCGACCTGGTAGGATTGATGTTGAAGTATAAGGGAATGATGATATGTTCTCTTCCAAAGTCGAATCCTTTGATTCCAGTTTCAGTTTATAACTTTCGACATCATATAGATCAGAGATAGCTTTATAATTGTTTTGCACTCTCACTAAAGCTTGATCAATTGTAAGTGTAGGCACATCTACTACAATTGTTGGCTCAAAGCTTGTATTATCTTCAATAGCAATAGTTTCTTCATTTGATTGTCCGACGATGTCTCCATTCTGGTCATATGCATAAATCTTTATTTTCCAACTATCGCCATTTGCAAGATTCTCGATCTTTGTTGGGATTTCAGAGAATTCTTTCGAGAATTGCCCTGCGATCTTGGATGATGTTGGCATGTATTTTCCACTTACTAGGTAGCTTTCGATGTTGTAATCTTTTTCTATTGGATTGCCAAGAGAATCAGAGAAAGAGATAGATGAAATTGAAAGTGAGCCGGCGAACAAGCTTGAAGCAAGTACTAGTGACACTATCAAAGTTATTAATTTCGTATGTTTCATTTAAGCCTCCATGATTATTTATCAGCTTAAATGATAGTTGTTGAATTTGTTTTCATTTACAAGCTTTGATGTATTTAATAAATCGATTATGTGAAGAAAAAAGAATCCTGGAGTTAAAAATAAAAGCCCTTGCTTTTTCAAGGACTTCAATGTGGGCAGTATAAGGATTGAACTTATGACCCTCGCCACGTCAAGGCGATGCTCTCCCGCTGAGCTAACTGCCCATAATCATTCATTTTGATTGAATGCTCATTAAATTTACCTTAATTAGGTTCTTTTGTCTAGTGCATTTTTTGTGTATTATTTGAATTGTTATGTCGAAAATTGAAAACGAAGAAGAAAACAAGAAAAAAGCAAAGCTTAAGCAAGTCGTTCATGCATCGGTTGTAGCAATCGTGCTAGCTATTGCAATGTTTGTTGTGATGGCAAAGGGGATGTAGATTTTTCATTTATATTTCTTTCGATTCTCAATTTCATATTTGAAAAGGGTTTTCTAATCTAAGGGGGATATATGTTTTCCATCAAGCGGTTTCTTGGAGTAGATAAAGATGATGCTCCATTGCTATATTGTGCTTATTTTGCCTTTTTCTGTTCTGGGATGATGGCGAATGTTCTTGGATGTGTGCTTCCTTATATCAGAGAGTCATATGGTTTTGATTACAGCTTTCAAGGCCTGCTTTCATCTGTCAACCAAATAGGGAACCTTTGCGCTGTTTTGCTTTCTGGCTTCTTGCCATATGCAATTGGAAGAAAGAATTCAACTGTTATCCTTGGCTCGGGCATAGTTTTGGGTCTTTTGTTGATTGCTATCACTGGAAATCCATTTGTCCTTTTGTTGGCTTTTGTCCTTGCTGGTGTAGGAAGGGGAACGATGTCAAATATCACAAATGTGATAGTAGGACAATATGCTAGCAATAAGATAGCTGGTCTTAATCTGTTGCATGCTACATTTGCCATTGGTGCTGTTATCTCTCCATCGGTGGTGGCATCGCTTGGCCCAGAGAGGTGGAGGATTCCTCTTGTTACTATCTCTTTGTTCATGGCTTTTTCCCTATTTATGATTATGAGATCGAGATTGGAAAACAGCCCTACAAAGAAGGAGAAGGATGAGGCTACGATTCCTTTAGCATTCAGTTTCTGGCTTAATACATTTATCTTGTTCTTCTATCTTTGTTGTGAAGCATCTTTGATGAATTGGCTTGTTACATATTTGAAGGATAGCGGAATTTTCTCATCAGGAATTTCGAATTTGATGGCATCATGCCTTTGGGTGACGATTTTAATTGGAAGGCTCCTTTGTGCATATATAGCTTCAAAGATGAACAAGAGTATCTTGATTTTGATTCTTGCTCTGATGTTAACAGGGTTCTACACTCTGATAATACTATCATCCAATGCAATATTGATCTTTTTGGGAATCTTGGGAGTAGGGCTTTCAATGAGTGGGATTTATCCGACGACACTTGGAACTCAAGAGAAGAAGTTCAACAAAAGCACGATAGCAACAGGAACATGTCTTGCTGTCGCAACTCTAGGCTCAATCATAATGCCAATTGTAATAGGACATGTTGCTCAAGACTATGGTATAAAAACAGGAATGGCAACTATCTTTGTCGCTCTGATTTGTCTTCTGCTCTTGATCGTTGTCAAAGTAATCTACAATTTTAGAGTTGAGCAAAAAAATCGATATAGAGCTAGTTGAAAGGCCCTTATGCTTTTCCTCTCACGAGATTCATGTGCTCTTTCTCGCTTTCTTCTGCTGTTAAGCCATTTCTTCCTGCTATCCTTGCAAGAAATGAGTATCTATGAATCCTATAGCTGTCAAAAGCATCTCTTTTCATTCTCCAGCTCCAGTTTTTGTCGTTGCAAGTGGAAGGGAAGTTCATTCGAGCCTCTTTTCCAAGTTCAAGGATATCTTGCATAGGAAAGATCGCATAATCGGCATTCGACATCATAACAGCCTTGATCAATGACCAGACGATCTCTCTGTCATCTGAGGATAGATACTCTCTGACAATATGCTTGTCATCAGCCGATAAATCATCGTACCAACCTTTTGTTGTATCATTGTCATGTGTTCCTGTATATGCTACGAATGGGCGAGTGTAGTTCATTGGCAAGAAATCATCGAATGTATTGAAAAAGCCTGCTTTGTCGCGTCCAAAGCCAAATTGTGCTATCTTCATACCGGGAAAATTATTCGAGTCTCTTAGCTTTATTACTCCTTCAGTCATGAAGCCCAGATCCTCAGCAATTATGCTAAGAGGGCCCATCTCTTTCTTTAGAGACTCAAAAAAGCGCTTTCCAGGAGACTTCTTCCATTTTCCTTTCTCTGCTGTTTTGTCTTTTGCTGGGATTTCATAGTAAGCATCAAAGCCTCTGAAATGATCTATGCGTAATACGTCTACGAGCTCAAGTTGTCTTTTTATTCGATCCTTCCACCATGAAAAGTCGTTCTCTTCATGTTTTTTCCAATCATACACAGGGTTGCCCCAAAGTTGTCCTGTTGGGCTGAAATTATCTGGTGGAACTCCCGATACATCTGTATAATGGCCCTCATCATCATGTTTCAAGAGCTCTAGATTTGCCCATGAGTCTGCAGAATCGGCACCTACGAAGATAGGAATGTCTCCAATTAGCTTTATCCCTAGTTGGTTTACATACCTTTTCAGTGCTCTAAATTGATCGTCAAATAGATATTGCAAAGCTTGCCAGATTTCAATCTCGTCTTTCTTTTCTTCCTTTACACTCTCTATTGTAGAAGGATCTCTGAAGCCCTCTTTTCTGTCCCATATTGTATGCCAGCGAGCATCATTGTACTTTTCATATAGAACCATGAATAGGCTATAGTCATTGAGCCAATATGCCTCTTTGCTCAAAAATGAGGCAAAATCCTTGTTTTTTTTGTTCTTCTTCAAAAATGCTTTTGCAGCTTTCTTTAGAGTCGGGAGCTTCCATTTTATTACATTTTCAAAATCAACTTTTGTTTCAGGAAACTCTGGGTGGGTCAAGTCCTTTGCCTCTAGATATCCTTTCTCAGCAAGCAGCACTGGCGAGATCAAAAGCTCATTTCCAGCGAAAGCGGATCTTGCAGAATACGGGCTGTTGCCATAGCCTGTAGGGCCGAGAGGTAGTATTTGCCAGTAGTTTGCTCCACATTCTTTTAGCTTATCAGCAAACCTATAAGCATCCCAACCAAGATCGCCGATTCCGAATTCTGAGGGTAGGGATGTGATATGCATCAAAACTCCATTAGATCTTTTCCCGCTTATATTCATCGCTATTGCTCCAGTTTTTTCAATGTGCTTCCTTCATTGAATGAGTATTCTATGAAATTGTCTTTTTCAACTTTGTTGCCTTCAAGCATAGAGAATATTAATTGCGCAGAAAGCTGTCCTTTTTCTGTTGCGCTTTGTACCACAGTTGTGAGATCTATCCCGATTAGAGATGAATCTAAAATTCCATCGAAACCGACAACTGAGATATCATCAGGTACTTTCAATCCTCTTTCTTTTATTGCGTTGATTACACCGATTGCTACAATATCAGACATGCAAACAAAGCATGTCGGAGTGCTGTTGTCCAAAATATCCTGAGCTAGTTTCTTCCCGTCTAGAAGTGTTGCACCAGTGCTTTCAATCAAGCATTCGTTGAGTGAAAGGCCATATTTTTGCAAAGCTATCTGGTAGCCAAGCTTTCGTCTTTTGCAAATTGTCTTGGCTCCTTCGGGTGTGAGTGAGGCATATGCATCATCTGGAAGCGTTATTATCGCAATATCCCTGTGACCACACGAAAGAACCTTCTCCATTTCAAATTCCGATGCCTTTACATCATCGATAGCAACAGAGACCATCCCATCTTCTATTGCGCCATCTATTATCAGGGCTGGAAGATTGCGTAGCTTGAAGGCTTCATCTATCTTCTTGTCAAAAAAGAATCCCAGTGCGATAAGAGCATCGACAGTTGCATTCTTTATGGCTTCTGGAATAGAAGAATTCAGAGGAGGAATCAATGTCAATGTGTAGCCATGTTTCTCGCATATGACACCAATTCCTTTTATAATCTCTTGCGTATATGGATTTGCAAGGCTGTTCTCGAGCTTTTGCGGAAGCAAGAAACCAATAGCCATGTGCCGTCCTTTAGAGAAATTCCTTGCAACAGGATCTGGGGAAAAATTCAGCTCTTTTGCAATCGAGAGTATCTTTTCTCTTGTCTCCTTTCCAATTCTCTCAGGATAATTGAAGGCAAAAGAAACGGAAGTCTTCGAGACGCCGGATTTTTTTGCTATATCTGCGATTGTTGCTCTTTTGCCTTTCATTTTTATCGATTATCCTTTTACAGCGCCAGAAAGCACTCCCTTGATTATGTATTTCTGACATGAGATAAAGAAAACGATCACAGGAAGCATTGCAAGCACAAGCATTGCCATCATGGCTCCCATATCTACCGACCCATATCCACCTCTTAGGTATTGTATCGCAACAGGGATCGTCCTATGCTCTGAGCCAAGAGTAAGATAAGGCAAGAGATAGTCGTTCCATACCCACATTGTTTGCAATATCGCAATCGTTATCGCTGTGCTTTTAAGCATTGGCATAACAACCCAGAAGAATGTCTTTACTGGCCCTGCGCCATCAATCATTGCTGCCTCTTCCAAAGCTAGTGGAATCGACTTGATAAAACCAGAAAACATGAATGTAGACATGCCACAGCCAAATCCAACATAGAGTACAATAATACCGAAAGGATTATCAAGATGGATGAGATTTGCAAACTTGCTCATTGTGAACATTACCATCTGGAAGGGAACAATCATTGAAAAAGTAAGCGAAAAATATATAAGAGTCGTTATTTTTCCCTTGACTCGTGTTATGTACCAAGCAAGCATGCTTGTGAAAAGCAAAATGCATATTACAGATGAAACAGTAATCCAAAGAGACCATTTGAATGCATTGAAAAAACCAATCGAAACAAGACCCCTTGTATAGTTTGTAAGGCCGACAAAAGTATCGGAGGAAGGTAGCTTGAATGGCTCTGTTGAGATGAAGAGCTTCGATTTGAATGAGTTTAACAATACAATCACTATAGGCATTATCACAAAGCATGCCACCAAAACAAGAATGACAAACAGGACCCAGTTCAGGGCTTTTTTCTCGACTTTAGCCATATCAGTTCTCAACCTCCTTCTTTCTTGTTATTTTCAGTTGCATTAATGCGATTGCTGCAACGATTATTGTAAAGATAACGGCTTTGGCTTGTCCGACGCCCTCAAAACCAACGCGACCATAGAATGTGTTGAAGATATTCATTGCAAGCATCTCAGTCTTGTGGTTTGGTCCTCCTGCTGTAAGCGCAAGGTTCTGGTCATAAAGCTTGAATCCGTTCGTGATTGTCATAAACAAGCATATCGTGATAGATGGCATTACAGCCGGGATTATTATCTTGAAAAGCGTTGTCGAACTTGATGCTCCATCTATTTCTGCAGCCTCAAGCATATCTGTCTGTATATTCTGTATTGCAGCAATGTAGATTACCATCATATAACCGACATTTTGCCAATTCATCAATATCACCAAGCCCCAGAAGCCATAGGAAGCTCTTGCTGTTATTGATGTCTCAAAATAGGCAAGTGCTCCATTTATGATCACATTCCAAACCCAGCCGAGAACAATTCCGCCTATCAAATTAGGCATGAAGAAGATTGTCCTGAATGTGTTTGTCCCCTTGATATCTCTTGTGAGCAAAATAGCTAGAGTAAATGCAAGGATGTTTATCGACAAGACAGTTACTATAGTGAAAAATAGTGTGAACCAGAATGAATTGGTGAAGTAATTGTCTATCGTGAACGCTTTTATGTAATTCGAGAATCCTATGAAGCTAGCATTCGTTATATTAGTGAATTTGCAAAATGATAGCACGAGACCCCAAAAGAATGGGATTACGAATGCTATAAGAAAGCAGATAAGCGCTGGCAATGCAAATAGCCAGAAATATTTTTTGATTGATTTTTCCATTGTTTTCCCCTGTCTCTAGAGGTGAAGGCCGCCTCTTGAGAGGCGACCTGGTTTGTTTTTACCTTCCTGCAAGCTCTGCTTCTCTTGCCCAAGCATCCTGAGCTGTCTTTACGACAGAATCCCAAGTAACTGAACCGTTGATATACTCTAAGAGAGCTGCGCCGAAGTCTGATTTCCATTGCTCTGAAGGAATAGCTGCGAATGTCCAAGGAATAGAAGAAACGCCATCTTTGTTCATCCATGCAACAACCTGGGCTGCAAGTGGATCTGTTGGCATTTCGTCAGCGCCAAATGAATTGAATGGAGTAATAAATCCAAGCTGTTCGTTGACAATCTTCTTTCCTGTTTCGGATGAGAACAGCCATGTCAAGAATACATCTGCACCTTTTTGTGCTTCTGCTGATGCGTTCTTGTTGATTGAAAGATAGTTCTCAGTTCCAACAGCAAGTCCTGATTTCTCTTCTCCCTTTATACCCATGTAGATAGGGATGAACTTGATGTCTTCATTTGCTACAGTGTTTCCTGGAACACCAAGAATCTGTGATGCGCCCCAGTTTCCATTCTGGACCATTGCTGCCTGTCCAAGTGCAAACTCTGCCATTGAATCATCGACAGACTTTCCACCCAAAAGGCCCTTAGCTGTTGTGCTGTTGTCGAGGTAGAGGTCCCAAAGTTGCTTGAATTCCTTGTTGTACTTGAATTCAAATGTCTTTGCAGCGACGCCATAAAGTGTTGCATCCGATCCGTTTGCTCTGTCTTTCATTTCAGCATAGAGAGGGATATTGAATAGGTGAGTCTGCCATCTCCAGTCATTGCCTGGTGCCATTGAAGTTGAAGCAAATACACCCTTGATTCCAAGCTGGTCTTTCTTTGCTGTCATATCTTCAACAACTTCCTTCAATTTTGCAAATGAGTTGATCTCATCCATTGAAGATGCTTTTGCTCCATCAAGTGCAAAATATGCTCTCATGATTGCATCGTTGTAGATTATTCCATAGCCTTCGACTGCGTATGGGACTGCTGCAATCATTCCATCTGGTGTCTTCAATGCCATAGACTTGTCAGCCAAAAGAGAGTAGAAGGAAGTTCCAGATAGATCTGCGACATCATCTAGGCTTCCCATCAATCCTACAGGACCATTTGTCTGGAAGATCACAGGTGGATTTGACTTTGCTATCTCAGACTTCAAAGTTGAAGCATACTGGTTGGAAGCAGCTGTTTCTACCTTGAGAGTATATTCTGGATTTTCAGCCTCAAATGCTGGTTTTACAACATTTGTATATACATCTGCGATTTCTGGCTTGAAGTTCAGGAAGTATACCTCTGTTTTTCCTGAAGTGCCTGATTCATTAGCTCCACTTGCAAATACGCTTGTAATAGCAAGGGCTGCAATGAGCAAGATACTTAGTGTCTTTTTCATTTTCTTCTCCTTTTGCAATAATCCATGGATATCTAGGATTATGCCTTATAATTAAATGCTAAATCGGTTTTATAAACCGGTCAACATAAAATTTTATTTTTTATGTTTCCTTATTTTTCCTTTACTGCATATAAAATTGGCATAACAGTGTCGTTCTCTATTGGCATTGACGGCGACAATTTGTAGAATGTTGGTGTCATGAACAACTTCAATATTTTTACAGCAAAGCTTGATCAAATTGCCAACCACTTTGGTTGGAGTCTGTCAGCTACAATGGGAGTGGGGCAAGTGTTGATGATTCTGGTGGGTCTTCTTCTTATTTGGCTTGCAATTAAGAAAGAAATGGAGCCAACACTTCTGCTTCCTATGGGATTCGGTGCGATTCTGGTCAATATGCCAGGATCTATTATTGCAAGTGAGCATGGTATACTCACATGGCTATACAACACAGGTATAGATGTTTACGAGGTTTTTCCGCTTCTCCTTTTCATTGGAATTGGTGCAATGATCGATTTTGGACCTCTTATCCAGAAGCCTTGGCTTATATTCGTCGGAGCTGCAGGACAAGGTGGAATCTTCCTTTCGATGATGCTTGCATCGCTGTTCTTCCCACTCAATGATGCAGCTTCCATTGGAATCATTGGAGCCGCAGATGGTCCAACAGCAATCCTCGTTTCACAACGTCTTGGTTCAACGTTCATCGCTCCTATCTTGATTGTTGCTTATTGCTATATGGCCTTGGTGCCCATCATACAGCCTGTAGTGTTGAAAGCGACAACAACAAAGACAGAGAGAGCTATAAAGATGACATATTCAGCAGGGTCTGTGTCTCAATCGACAAAGATAATATTCCCAATCGCTGTTACAATCATATGCTCATTGATTGCTCCTGATTCAGCAGCGCTTGTAGGTATGTTGATGTTTGGAAATCTCTTGAGGGAGTGTGGTGTTCTTGCATCACTTTCTCGTGCAGCACAAGATGTTCTTTCACCGCTTATTTCTCTTTTGCTTGGTCTTGCGATTTCTCCAATGCTCAATGCAAACGACTTGCTTACAGTTGGAACGATCATGATTATCATATTCGGTCTGCTTGCATTTGTATTTGATACAGCTTGTGGAGTGTTCTTCATCAAGATTGCTAATCTCTTTATAAAGAAAGAGAATAGATTGAATCCTCTTATTGGGGGAGCTGGCATCTCGGCATTCCCTATGTCCTCAAGAGTTGTTCAGAAGGTCGGACAGGAAGCCAACAAGCAAAACCACTTGTTGCCATTTGCTTTAGGAGCGAATGTTGCGGGTCAGATTGGTTCCGTGCTTGCTGGTGGCTTGTTGCTAGGCTTATTGGGCTAAAGGAGTTGGTATGGAAAAGTTTTTAGCATCATTTCATGTAGAGGATATATTTGTGACATCTCCTCTCACAGCAGTCGAGATTGGTTTTCTTGCTTGGGCTCTTCTTGCGCTTTCTATGGCAGCGATTTTTGTTGTTGTCTTGATTGTAAACAAAGTCTTCAAGAAGAAGAAATAGTTGTTGCATATATCGTGTTGCTCCTCCTGGAAAAGAATCTGGGAGGATTTTCTTTTCTCTTGGCAATCCATTGAGATATGTTGACCTTTTTCTTCAAAGACTGTTAGCTTTTTAACAGGGAGTATTGAATGGGATTTTTCAAGCAACTTAAGGAAGTATGCATTTCTGTTTTGCCAATAGCTTTGATTGCTATTGTCCTAGGTCTGTTTCTCTCTGTATTTGAGACAACTATTCCTATTTGGCAATTTCTGCTTTCTGTTTTATTTGTAATTATTGGCCTTACGTTGTTTCTTCTTGGAGTCAATCTTGGCTTTGTCCCTGTTGGCAACAAGTTGGGTTCATATATTACTGGAAAGAAGAACATATGGCTTTTGCTTTCTCTTGGTTTTTTGCTTGGGGTGATTATTACGATTGCAGAACCTGATGTTACAGTCCTTGCAGAACAAGTCGTTGCAATAAATCCAGCAATGTCGAAAGTCCTCTTGATTATTATGATTGCTTTAGGTGTTGGTATAATGATGGCTGCTTCCTACCTTAGGGAAGTTGCTGGATTTTCATTAAAGCTTGCATTTTTGATATCTGTTATAGTTATTTTTTTAGTGGCTCGATTTGTGCCTGAGTTCTTTGTCTCTATTGCTTTCGATTCAGGTGGTGCAACTACAGGACCAATGGCTGTTCCTTTTATCATGGCTTTGGGATTAGGAGTTTCAGCAACCCATGGCGCTAAAGAGGAAGATTCCTTTGGTTATACTGGGCTTGCATCATTTGGCCCAGTCCTTTTTGTTCTTTTGCTTGGTCTTTTCGCAAATGGTTCATTCACCAATTCGGTTTCTGCATCTGAAAGCCTATCAATGCTAGAAGTGTTCATTATAGAAGTCAAGGATGTTTCTATTGCACTCTCGCCATTGATTGCAATCTGCTTGATCGTACAGTTTTTTATAATGAAATTGCCAAGGATACAAGCTTTTAGACTTTTTTCTGGTATTGTCTACACTTGGATAGGTGTTATTCTTTTTCTTTTTTCTGTAAAGTCATCATTCATGCCTGTTGCATCTGCACTTGGCGAGGCTCTTGCGAATTGCAATGAATCGATTTTGATATTGACAGGATTGATCCTTGGTTCAGCTGTAGTTTTAGCTGAGCCGGCAATTTGGCTTTTGACAGAGCAAGTCGAGGAAGTCTCTCAAGGGAGGATAAAGAGGACAGTGATGCTTGCATTCATTTCAATAGGCGTAGCATTGGCTGTTGTCTTGTCGCTTGTTCGCGTTGTCCATGGGCTTTCCATATGGTGTTTTCTACTGCCTGGCTATGCATTGATTCTTGCTCTTATGCCATTTTGCCAGACGCTGTTTGTCGCTATTGCATTCGACTCGGGAGGCGTTGCAACAGGGCCAATGTCATCTACATTTCTTTTGCCTTTTACTACAGGAGCCGCCTCTGTATTGGCGGTCAATGCATCAGAGGCGAGTTTTGGAATGATAGGGCTTATTGCGATGATGCCAATAATTTCTATTGAGATATTAGGTGTTATCGTCAATGTTATAATTAAGAAGAGCGAGAAGAAAGGAGTTGAAAATGGATAAGATGTTGTTGGCTATAGTAGATAAAGGCGATGCCTCGAAGGTTATGGCTTCAGCAAGAGATGCTGGAGCTACTGGAGGAACAATTGTCAATGCCAGGGGTACAGCTTCAAGTTCTATTCTTGCAGCTCTAGGTCTTGGCGATAGCAAGAAAGAGCTCCTTTACTCATTTGTAGATTCAGAGAACAGTGACAATATAAAAGAAAAGATTTTGGCAGATGGCTGTGCCAAGGGTGTTTTGGCCTTTGTTCCAACATTGTCGGAGGGTTTTGATATGGATTTTGATTGGATTTTGATTCAAGTGATTTGCGAAAGAGGTTATGCTGATGACATAATGGCTGTTGCGAGAAAAGCTGGAGCGACAGGAGGATCCATTGTGCATGCTCATGGAACAGCAAAGCCTGATGATGTTAAATTCTTCGGTTTCCATATTGTTCCAGAGAAAGATATGCTTATGATTATTGAGAAAAAAGAGAAGGCCTCCGAAATAAAGAAAGCTATATCCAAAATGGAGGCACTCAACAAGAAGGGAAAAGCTGTTGTCTTCACTCTTCCTGTTTGCTCTTTTGATAATTTCAGCTGATTCTTGAATCTGTATTTTTTATGTAATTTGATTCATCTTGTTGACTAGATTCTTTTATAGCAAGAGAATTCCCTCAGTTTTTGCCAAGAGGGTGCTAAATCTTTCCCTTTTGGTTTTTGGTTTGTATCTTTAGTATTATGTTTTCTATTTAATTTTAGGAGTTTTCTATGGTTAAATCATTGTTCAGCAGGGTTCGGCAATATAAATGGAAAGCTGTTGTGACTCCGATTTTCATGGTTGGGGAAGTTGCAATGGAAGTCATAATTCCAACTTTAATGGCGTTGATTATCGATAACGGTGTTGCCAATGGCGATATGGATTATATCTGGTCTATGTCAATTCGCCTTGTCGCGGCGGCTTTTCTTGCTCTTTCTTTCGGTGTTTTGAGTGCAATTACTGGAGCATATGCCTCCTCGGGATTTGCAACTAATCTAAGGCATGATCTCTATCAAAAGATACAGGATTTTTCCTTTTCTGATATTGATAGGTTCTCATCATCGTCTTTGATTACAAGGCTTACTACTGATGTGCAAAATGTGCAAATGACATTTCAGATGTCCATAAGGATGCTCTTCAGAAGCCCAGTGATGTTTATTTTCGCAATTATAATGGTAGCTCGAAATGGAGGTGTGCTTGCAACTGTTTTTGCAGTCGCTATTCCTATAATAATCATGGCTGTCTATGTTGTCTTGAAAAAGACACATCAAAGCTTTACCAAAGCATTCAAAGGCTATGATGGTTTTAATATGGTTGTGCAAGAGAATCTAAATGGCATAAGAACGGTCAAGGCTTATGTTCGCGAGGATGAGCAAATCGATAAGTTCACTAAAGCTGCTGATGAGATCAAGAAGAATTTTGTCAAAGGCCAGAGATTAATGGCAATTACAAGCCCTATGATGATGTTTGTCTCTTATGCTTGCATGATTGCGATATCATACTTTGGTGCAAAGCTCATCAACGTTGGCTCGATGGAAACAGGACAATTGATGAGCATATATACATATACTGGTCAGATTCTCTCATCATTGATCATGTCAGCAATGATTATTGTGATGTTCTCAATAGCATGGCCTAGCATGCAAAGGATTACAGAGGTCTTGAATGCTGTGCCATCGATGGACAGAAACGAGAATGGCGATAAGACAGTAGAGGATGGCTCAATAGAGTTCAAGGATGTTTCGTTCGGATACAAAAAGGGCGTCGATGTCCTCAAGGATATAAACCTTGAGATCAAATCAGGCGAGACGGTTGGGATACTTGGCACAACTGGATCCGGAAAGACGACATTGATTTCGTTGATTGCACGTCTCTATGATGTTGATAAAGGCCAAGTCCTAGTTGGCGGAAAGGATGTTAGATCATATGACTTGTACTCGCTTAGGCAGGCTGTCTCAGTTGTTCTTCAGAAGAATACTTTGTTTTCTGGGACAATTGCTGATAATCTCAGGTGGGGCAAAAGCGATGCGACATTGGATGAGATGCGACAAGCTGCGGAAAACTCATCAGCTCTTTCCTTTATAGAGGAAAAACCAGAGGGCTTCGATTCCTGGGTAGAGCAGGGCGGCGCTAACTTCTCTGGAGGCCAAAAACAAAGGCTTTGCATTGCGAGAGCATTGTTGAAGAATCCAAGGATATTGATTCTTGATGATTCGACATCCGCTGTTGATACAGCAACAGACAAAAAAATAAGGGATGCGTTGAGCCAGAGAGTGAAGGGAATGACAAAGATCATAATCTCGCAAAGGGTTTCTTCTGTAGAAGATGCAGACAAGATAATAATCATGTCGAATGGCAAAATCGAGGATATTGGAACATCCGATGAGCTTCTTAAGAGGAATGAGTCGTACCAGGTTCTATATAAAACACAGCAGGAGGGTGCATTGCATGGCTAAGATGAAGATGGGTGCTAAAGCAAAACATCCGATTAAAACTCTTTCAAGAGTCTTGAAAGAAGTGTTTGGAGACAAGAAAAAACAGCTGTTAATTATCTTTTTCTGTATAATCGCGACAGCTTTTGCAACAGTTTACTCTGCCAATTTCCTTGGTAGCTTCATTGACGATTTCGTAGAGCCTCTCATTGGAGTTAAGAATCCAGATTGGCATCCTGCAATTGTGTCTCTTGTTAAGTATGGAGCAGTTGTTGCATTTTCGATATTCTTCAATTTCCTAATGTCATATATGATGGTTACTATCTCGCAAAGCTCGATTTACAAAATAAGAATCGATATGTTCAAAAAGCTTGAGTCTCTTCCGATCTCTTTCTTTGATACCAATTCGCATGGGTCATTGATGAGTAGGTTCTCGAACGACACAGACACATTGAATCAATTGATTTCAAATGGTCTTATCCAGCTTTTGTCGGCCTTGATAACTGTCGTTTGGGTCTTTGCATCCATGTTTGCAAATTCTTGGAAGCTGACATTGGTTGTAATCTTGTTTATATTCTTGATGCTCTTTTCAACATCATCTGTAGCAAAGTATTCAGGAAAGAACTATTCGAAACAGCAAAAGAATCTTGGAGATGTGAATGGTTTTATCGAGGAGATGATCAATGGCCAGAGAGTTGTGAAGGTCTTTAACCATGAGAAAAAGAGTATGGCCGATTTCGACAAGCTTGACGAGACTCTTAGGCTTTCGATGAGTCGTGCAAACAGTTGGGCGAACTCAATGGGACCGATTTCGAACAACATAGGAAACATACAATATGTTGTACTTGTTCTTTTCGGAGCATTCATTGCGATAAGAAGTGGAGGAGTATATACAATTGGGCTCCTTGCAGCTTTCTTGCAACTATCACGATCATTCTCGATGAACATTGGGCAAATGTCCAACCAAATGAATACAGTACTTGTTGCCCTTGCTGGTGCTGAGAGGATTTTTGAGTTAATTGATCAGAAGAGCGAATCGGATAATGGAACTGTTACTTTGGTGAATCTTCAAGAAAACAGCAATGGTCAAATGGTTCAAAGCAGCAACAGCACTGGTCGTTGGGCATGGAAGATAAATGACAAGATAAAGCTTTACAAAGCAGATGATGTAAAGAAAAGCATTGATATAGACTATGTCTCTCCTTCTGATAAAAAAGATGATTGGAAAAAAGCGCAAGATGGCTCTCTTTATAGATATGTGCCTCTTAAAGGCGATATTATCTTGAGTCACGTGGATTTTGGCTATGTTGAGGATAAAGTTGTTCTCCATGATATCTCGCTTTATGCAAAGCCGGGACAGAAAATTGCTTTTGTCGGTTCAACAGGTGCAGGAAAGACAACAATCACTAATCTTCTAAATAGATTCTATAATATCCAAAGAGGTGTGATTACATTCGATGGAATCGATATCAAGGATATAAAGCTAGAAGACTTGAGGCATTCATTGGGCATGGTGTTGCAAGATACCAATCTCTTTACAGGAACAATCAAGGAGAATATAAGATTCGGTAAGCTTGATGCGACAGATGAGGATGTCGAAAATGCAGCAAAGCTTGCCAATGCCCACGATTTCATAATGATGATGCCTGACGGATATGATACTATGCTCACAAACAATGGAGAGAGCTTATCGCAAGGTCAAAGGCAACTTATATCTATTGCTAGAGCCGCCATTGCTGATGCGCCCGTTCTTATTATGGATGAGGCAACTAGCTCAATCGACACGCATACAGAGGCACTTGTTCAATCTGGAATGGATAGGCTCATGGAGGGAAGAACGGTCTTTGTTATTGCACATAGGCTTTCGACTGTAAGGAATGCTGATGCGATAATGGTGTTAGATCATGGTAGGATTATCGAAAGAGGGAGCCATGATGATCTTATAAAAGCAAAAGGCGTTTACTATAAATTGTATACTGGCATGTTTGAATTGGATTAAACAGCAGGGGCTTAAAAGGCCCCTGCTCTTTTGCAATAAATCCTTATCTTTCTATCCTTTAAAAAGGAAGCTTTGCTATCTCTTTCGGATCATTCTCTATAGCCTTCGGAAGTGAGACTCTTGAGTCGAAGACCTTCATATCCTTGAAGCCTGTTCCAGTCAGAAGCACAACAACTGACGCATCCTCACCGAGCTCATTTTTCAAATGCTCTGTATCTTTTTTCAAAGATGCATATGCGCAAGCTGCTGCAGGTTCTGCAAGCACTCCTGCCATCGATGTAAGCTCGAGTTGCGAATCTAGAATATCGTTATCAGAAACAGTCACAGCCCAGCCTTTTGATTGCTTTATGTACTTTACAGCCATTCTTCCATTGGCCGGGAGCCCGACAGATATTGAATCGGCTCTGGTTGTTGCATTGAATTCGCTATAGTCTCCTTCGTTCAATGCATTTGAGATTGCTGCAGATTGTTCACTCTGACAACAGATTATTCTTGGCATTCTGTCTGTGATTCCAGCTTTCATCAAATCGATAAAGCCTTTTGCAACTCCTGCTATTATGCATCCATCCCCGACTGGGACATATATTGCATCTGGCACTTTTCGTCCCATCTGTTCAAATAGCTCAATCGATACAGATTTCTTTCCTTCGATTGTCATCGGATTGTAGGCTGTATTTCTATTGATGCCGCCTTTGAGCTTTGTATATTCGATTGAGAGCTTGAATGCATCATCATAGCTTCCTTTTACAGGAACTACCTTTGCTCCATAGAGCACAGATTGCATGAGTTTGTTGATTGGTGCTGTAGCTGGCACGAATAGTATGATATCCAAATCCATCGCCGCCCCGACAGCTGACATTGCAGCGCCCGCGTTCCCTGTAGATGCAAGTGCGATTTTCTTCTCGCCCAAGGTCTTTGCTTGGAGTGCCACTTCGAATGATGCTCTGTCTTTGAAGGAACCAGATATAAGCTGTGAATCGAGTTTGAAGAACAAGTTTCTTACACCAAGTTTCCTTGAAAGCCTTCTTGGCTCCATCAAAGGTGTAATTCCAATAGGATATTCAGATTCATCTGTAGCAGGGTAGGGATAGAAGTCATTTGCACTGACATGTTCTTTCTCCTTTGCTCTTTTCAATACTTCATCGGAAAGCTCGACAATCAAATTGCCTTTTGGGAATGTCTTGCCATCGTTTTCTTTTGAGCATTCTGGGCATTGGTACATGAGTTTGTCTGTTTCATAGATTCTATTACAATCGGAACATACATATTTAAAACGCATTTTTCCTCCTAGAAGAAAGCCGAGGTAAAATCCTCGGCTCCTGTCTTAGTGCTTGATCATCGAGTTGAACTCGTTTATTAGCTTATCGATCTTCGATGTCATCTTTGGAATTGATTTCCAGTACTCTCTGTCATACCATTGCCTGTTAAGCTCTTCATATGTCTTTCCTTGTTGCTCAACCCATGTATAGTACTTCAGGTTATGTATTCTGAGTCTCTCATAGTAGGAAAGCTCAAGAGCATTGTCGATTCTCTGATGCATCAAGCTTCCAGAATGAACTCTAGCAGCTTCCATAGTGGAGAATGCTCCTTGTTTTGCCTCAAGCTCCTTCAAGCGTGAAGTGTACATAACAGATGAGTCTGTGAGGATTGTAAATACTACATCATTCTCATCCATTTCATAGTACTTAGCCATCTTTATTGCTGATAGCATGTTGCCGATTCCTGAGATTCCAAAGAGTTGCAAGTCTGCAATTTGCTTATCTGTAAGTCCAACAGATCTCAAGTAGTCATTTCCATCTTTCTCATTGAATAGCCTGTAGATATCCATACAATCCTGGTCGTCGATAGCAAGGATCATGTCTGTATTCTTGACATTGTGGATCCATGGTACATGCTTGTCTCCGATTCCTTCGATTCTGTGGTCTCCAAAACCGTTTCTCAATAGAGTTGGGCATTGCAATGCTTCTCCAGCTCCAATCTTGATATTAGGGTAGACATCCTTTAGATGATCTCCTGCAGCGAGTGTTCCACCAGATCCAGTGGATGAGGCATATGCTCGGACGTTCTCTGCTTTTATGCCAAGCTCCTTGATTACTTCAAGAATTGCTGAACCTGTTACTTCATAGTGCCATAGGTAGTTCTCAAATTGCTCAAATTGGTTGAAGATAACAATGTGCTTTCCTCTTTCTCTATCAAGCTCATGGCACTTGTCGAAAATCTCTTTTACATTGGATTCGCAACCAGGAGTTGCTATAATCTCGCCAGCAACAGTCTTGAGCCAATTGAATCTCTCTTGGGACATGTTCTCTGGTAGGATAGCGATGGATTTGCAACCCAAAAGAGCTGAGTTGTAAGCTCCTCCTCTGCAATAGTTTCCTGTTGAAGGCCATACAGCAACTTGCTCGACAGCATCGAAGTTTCCTGTTACCAATGCTGGTGCAAGACATGCATATGTAGCTCCTACCTTGTGCACACCACATGGGAACCATTTTCCAGCAAGAGCAAAGATCCTTGCCTTTGTCCCTGTGATCTGTCGTGGGATTTCGATGTAGTTCACATCGCCATATAGCCCACCTTTTTCTTTTGGCTCATTGTGCCAGTTTATTCTGTATAGATTTATTGGATCGACATCCCATAGTCCTGTAGTCTTCAGTTTTTCTTTTACGCTATCAGGAATGAGATTTGGGTTCTTCATCTCGGCGAAGGTTGGAAGGACGATTCCTTTCTCTTTGCAACGCTCAGCGTTTTTCTTGATTATTTGAGGATGTTTTTTTAGATTGATTAGCATTTTTCAAGCTCCTTCTTGTTTGGATTATAATTTGATATGCAACAGAACGCAACAAAATAATCACGATATGCATTAAAAGTTTATTTCAGGATTCGTCCGTTTTTTGCTATCTTTATTCTGCTATTCTTAAGAGAATAAGAGAAGAGCTCATCGACTTTGGAGCCGCATTTTTGGTATCCAAACTCTTCCATGAATATGTTCTTGAGCTCTTTTTTCGTGTAAGAGTTCTTGTCGCTGTTTTCAAGTATGTAGAGAATGCAATTGGCGCCTTCTATGTAAGGAATCTGGTATGAGTAGCGGACATAGCTATCTGGCGTTGGACGAAAGTAGTTCTCGTTGTCTACATGAAAGACTTTTTCCTTATTCTCTTCTGTGACCATAAACGTTAATGATGATGCTATTTCATTGAATATTGGCAATATTCGGGAGCCGACTTTTTGCAATGAGAATGAATTTATTACCCGTTTGAACAGAAGCTGTTCGCGAATAGGTGCCTCAGAGCGTATAGTTGCTTCCATTTTTTGCTTTATTTCAAAATCAAGGGCCCTTGAGATAATCATATCGGCTGAGGCTTTCTTTTTCTCGAGATTAGCTATTATATATTCCTTCTTCTCAATCATAGTATGATTCTAAAAACCAAATAGCATTAGATGCAACATTTTTCGTACAAGCTTCAAGCTTATGTGGTAGATATTTGTTTTTTATTTGAAGATTGCTGTTTTATGCTTGCCATTTGAAGAAAACAAGCATTATTGATAATAGCGTGGAGGGTAAGATCATGGATGAGAATAAACAAGATGTTGAATTTACTGAAGGAGCATGTGATGAAAAACAATGCTGCTCGAAGGATGAAAAGGCGTGTTGTGCTAAGAAGTGTGCATCGCCTTTGTCGATATTCACACTTGGGCTTTTAGCAGTTGTTTTTTCACTGTGGAATTCAGTATTTGCGCCATTGGGCTTTGTGTTAGGATTGATTGCTGTGATCAAAGGCCATAAAGCAAGACACTTGGAAAGTGTTCCGGGTCTTTCGACAGCTGGCTGGGTGATGGCAATCGTTTCGATGGTGATCTCTGGCATAAGCTTGGTTTATGCAATTTGCACATTTTCGTTTTTTGCATTTCCGTATCATCATGTGTTCTATAGAACCTTCTGGTTTTAGAGCCGTGTTTTGATTTACGAAGGCAGGGGTTGGTTTATGGTTCCTCTGCCTTTTTTTATTGAGCATCTTGCTTTGTAATTCTATAAACATTGGATTGGTGCTATTATTTTGTTGTGAAAAAAGCTTTTATCAAAATCATAATGTTTCTTGTCATAGCTTTTCCTATTCTTGCTGAGACTTTTGAGAAATATGATTTCACATTCTACAAAACAGTTGATGGCTCTGTTGCGATAATGAATGATGAGAGGCTGGGTTTCGATTATACAGGCTATGGTTTCTTAGGGCAGAACATGACAACTGGCCTTTATATCAGATTCGGTATGCAAGCTCCATATTCGACTTTGATTTCCATTTTTGAAAAAGATTCTGATCAGCAAGAGTTGCCTGAGGACTCTTCGCAACTTCCATCTGCCGATAGTGGCGATACAGATTCAGATGGCAGCGATGCAATAGCTTTGCCAGATGATGTTGCTTTGATTGATTCCAATAAAAGTTCGCAAATTAAATTGAGTGATGAAGATGCAAATCCCGATGTGAAAGGTGGAAGGGAGTTTGTATTTTCCTCTACTATAGGGCCAGCTTTCAGGCATTTTATCTCAAATGAAGTTGTTTGGTATATGGGACTTGGGATATCAAGCAAGATAACGGAGAGCACGACAGGATCAAACAGCAATGGGATTTTTACGAGTTTTGAATTGAATGTTGGGTCGGACTTGGATATGGGTTTTCGTTTGGATATCGCATCAAATACATCACTTAGAATCGGCGTTCATATGACAACAGGGCTTATCACATACACAAACTCATCATTTTCCGATCCAAATGACAATGTCGTTTTCTCTAATGAGATCAAAGCCGATATCTTCACAAAGGTTGGTGAGAAATCATCAACAGAGGCCTCTGGCTATATAGGGCTTGCTCATGTTTTCAAGCCAAAAGTTGTTCAACGCTACCGCTATTCGAATAAAACATCGATTCTGGGTGGCGGGACGATTTATGAGCTTTGATGACTTCTCGAAACTATTATTTTTCCTACAGTAATCCAAAAATTTGGATAAATAATTCTTGCCTAATATGGATTTTATGGTAAACTCTAGGAAGGTTATATAGGATTTATCCAAAATTTTGAACATGAAGAACGTAAAGCTTAAAGACATTGCACAGACAACAGGAGTCTCTGTTTCAACTGTTTCTAGGATTCTTTCTGGTGATAAATCGAGAAAGATGAAAGATGAAACAGTGAAAGAGGTTTTGAGGGCAGCTAGTGAATTAGGCTATTATTCAGATAAGAAAAAAAAGCTCAAGAATGCTGTTGGAAAATTGAACATTGCTGTTTTGTTTGTATCGGATCATGAGAGCATACTTTCTCCATTCTTCTCGCAGATAATCGAAGGAATAAGAAACGAGATAGATCTTCTTTCGGAATATATGAACATATCATTCGAGATTCTTTCTCTAGATACATTGGCATTCGAGCAAAGACTTGATAAGAGGTCAATTGATGCAGCAATAATCCTTGGCCGCACACGAGAGTCTGTCATAAAAAGGATAAAGGATACAGTACCGAACATAATATATTGTGGGCTGAACACTATCGGATTGATGGATGAGGTTATTTGCGATGCAAAAGAGGGTATTAAGGATGCTGTCAAATTCCTCTATCAAACTGGTGCGCGAAAAATCGCATATATTGGTCCGACATCCATCCAAAATGAGATTATGAACGAACATAGATACGTTGGATACATAGAGGCATTGGCGGATTTGAATCTCGCTTATGATCCTAGTCTTGTAGAGGATGTATTCTTGAAGGTCAACGATGGCTTCGATGGTGCAAGAAAGCTTTTGGCAAGAGTGATGCCAGATGCTGTTGTTGCAGCAAATGATAATGTGGCTCTTGGTGTACTGGGGTATCTTGAAGAGGCTGGCATAAAAGTTCCTGACGATATCTCTGTGATTGGTTTTGACAACATAGATTTGTCGGCATTTTCCCATCCGCCTCTTACTACTTTCGATGTTCCTAAGATGGAGCTTGGGCATTTTGCTTTGAAGTTTCTGATCGATAGGATAGAAAATCCAAGAGAGAGGGATATAAGGATCACTATTCCTTATCAAGTAGTTGTGAGAAAGTCGACAAAAAAGAGGATGAGAATATGAAAAAGATATTGTTTATGCATGGAGGCGGACCAACAGCTGTGATCAATGCCTCTCTTGCTGGTTCATTGATGGAATTGAAGCAAAGGGGCATCAAGGGCGGGATCCTTGCTTCCCGGTTTGGAACTGGTGGGCTATTGAATAAGGATATTATTGAAATTCCAGAGCTTTCCGATGACGATTTATACATGCTGTCGAGGACACCTGGATCGGCAATTGGCACAGGGCGAGATCATTTGGAGAGCGAAGATTATGAGCGTCTTGCTGATAATCTAGAAGAGCTAGGTGTTGGCTTTGTCGTGCTTACGGGCGGAAATGGCACCATGGATACAGCAAGGAAGCTGGCCAAGTGTTGCAAGGAAAGAGGCATAATCGTAACAGGAACGCCAAAGACTATGGATAACGATTTGTCTCTTACTGATCATTCTCCAGGATTTCCTTCTGCAGCAAGATACCTTGCCGGCTCTGTGCGGGAGGCATGCCAGGATGTAAGGAGCCTTCCCATCCATATAGTTGTTATTGAAGCATTCGGGAGAGATGCTGGCTGGGTAGCAGCATCATCTGCGTTGGCAAAAAGCAAGGAAAACAGAGGCCCTGAGATGATTCTCCTTCCTGAAGTTGCATTCGATGAAGATAAATTCCTGGATCGTGCCGAATCATTGTTCAAGAGAAATGGAGGATTTGTGATTGTCGCCTCTGAAGGCTTGAGATATAAAAGTGGCAAGCCTATTGTGGAACCTGTTTTCCAAGTTGGTAGAAGTACATATTTCGGTGATGTCTCTTCTCATCTTGCTCTTTTGATTACAAGGAAGCTTGGGATAAAAAGCAGATCCGAGAAGCCTGGAATCCTTGGCCGCTCATCCATTATGTGGCAAAGCGAACTTGATAGGAAAGAGGCGATAGAAGCTGGACGATTAAGTGTTATTTGCGCACTTGAGGGCAAAAGCGGCTATATGAGCATCATAAAAAGGGAATCAAGCAATCCTTATTCATCGACTGTTTTGGCTCATGAAATCTCTGATGAGATTTTACAGGCCAGAGTAATGCCAGATGAGTATATCGACAATGATGGTTTTGGTGTGACAGATGCGTTTTTGGAATACGCAAAACCTCTGGTTGGCGAGGATTTGGGCACTTTCAAGTCATTTGTATAAGAATAAAGGAGATTACTATGGATATAAAGTATTTCAGTTATGGCCCAGAGAGGCTTGGGGAGGGAAAGATACCTGTAAAGTGCCTTGGCGATAGCGGGGAGGTTTTTACCGAGATAGCTCTTGAGATGGTATCGAAGATTGAAGAAAACAACAAAAAGCATGAGCATACAGTATTCATTGTTCCCGTTGGTCCGGTAGGACAATACCCTATCTTTGTCAGATTTGTGAAAGAAAGGAACTTGAGCCTTGAAAATGTCTGGTTCATAAACATGGATGAGTATCTTGACGATGAGAAAAGATATATCTCGAAATCGCATATGCTCTCATTCAGAGGCTTTATGGATAGAGTTGTATATAGCCAGATCCCAAATGAGCTGAATATACCAGAGAGCCACAGGATATTCCCGGATCCTGATGATACAGGCCGAATCATGCGCACTATCGATGAGCTAGGAAAGGTCGATATTGCATTTGGAGGTATCGGGATCAATGGCCATCTTGCATTCAACGAAGCTGAGGATGTCAGTGCTAAGGGATTTGCACTTCGCGAGACAAGAGTCCTTGAAATAAGCAGGGAAACAAGAGTTGCAAATGCGATTGGAGACCTAAATGGCGCAATTGATGCTATGCCAAAGTATGCTGTAACAATCGGAATGAGAGAGATCCTTTCAGCAAGGAAAGTAGTTATAGGAGTTTTCAGACCATGGCATAGAGCTGTTTTGAGAGAAGCTCTTTTCGCTCCTGTCTCTGGTCATTTTCCGGCAACGCTTTTGCAAGAGCATCCAAATGCAATGATTCTTGCAAACAACATTGCATCTGAAAAAGCATTCTAAGAAAAATAGATATATAACAAGGAGTAATATGAGTTTAATACCACTTAGACCAATTCTGGATGCGACAGACAAATACAACTATGCACAAGGTGCATTCAATGTAAACGCTTGCGCCCAAGCAGAGGCTGTTATAAGAATACATGAGATTTTCAGATCTCCTGCCATATTGCAAGGTGCTGATCTCGCCAATGGCTTCATGGGCGGTCGCATAGATTTCATGAATGCAACGATTGATGATAAGATAAAAGGTGCAAAGAACATTGCAAATGCTGTGATAAAAGCAGCTAAGGATTCTCCGATTCCAATTGCTTTACATCTTGACCATGGAAGGGATTTTGAGTCCGTGAAGGCTGCAATCTCTGGCGGATACACTTCAGTAATGATCGATGGCTCTTCTCTCCCTTTGGAAGAGAATATAGAGCTTACTAGGGAAGTCGTTAAGTATGCACACGAAAGGGGTGTTACAGTCGAGGGAGAGCTTGGTGTACTTGCTGGTGTAGAGGACCATGTCTTCAGTGCTAATAGTACATACACAAATCCATTGGATGCATTGAGATTCTTCAAAGAGACGAAGTGCGATGCTCTAGCCATAAGCTATGGCACTATGCATGGAGCAAACAAAGGAAAGAACGCTGTAGTGCGAAAGGAGATTGCGATTGCAATAAAAGAGCTTCTGTTGCATGAAGGGATACATGGCGTGCTTGTCTCACACGGCTCCTCGACTGTGCCCAAGTATATAGTTGAGGAGATCAATGCGCTTGGAGGCGATATCAAGGATGCATATGGAATTCCTCTTAATCAATTGATTGAAGTGTCGCATCTTGGGATTGGGAAGATCAATGTCGATACAGACATACGCCTTGCTGTCACAAGGAATGTCAGAGAGTTCTTTGAAAAGTACCCAGAGATGAAAAAAGATCAATACATTTCGAAGGTATGGGAGTTGTTGAATGCAAATCCAAAGGCCTTCGACCCTAGAGTTTATCTTCCTGGAATCATGGATAGCGTGATGTATGGAAACATACCATCTGATAGTGTCGCTCGCTTGATATCTGTCATAAAAGATGGAGTTATGGAGGTGGTTGGAACGTTGATTGTTGAATTCGGGCAAGTTGGCAAGGCACCTCTTGTGAAGCTTTCTTCTCTTGATCAAATGGCGGAATTCTACAAAAAGGAAGGCATTTGATGAAAAAACAACATATATTCGTAAACTTCAAGAGATTTGATGTTCCGGCAGAGTTCGGTGGTGTGAATCGTATCGCAAAGATAGATGATTATGCGCCTTCTATTATTCGAAAGGTTCTTCCTGAGTTGGAAAAATACAACAAGGATAAGGTTCGGTTCGTACACTACTATCCAGAGGCACAGCTTATTGGTGCAATCAAATCAACAGAAAAGAGCAATTGCCTTGAAATTGGTAGCCAGAGTGTCTATAGAAACGATATCTCAAAGGGTGGGAATTTTGGCGCATTCACAACGCTCAGGCCTGCAGCGGCTGTAAAGGCTATCGGATGCACATCTACGATAATTGGCCATTGCGAGGAAAGAAATGAGATGCGTGAGCTTTTGAGCATGGCAGGGATCAATGATACGAAACCTATCAATAAGGTTCTTAATATGGAAGTACTGAGAGCCCAAAGCCAAGGCTTGTCAGTTTTGTTTTGCATAGGAGAGAGAGCCGAGGAAGTCCAATCTTGGGACAGCGTAATCAAATGTCAACTCGTAGATGGGCTGAAGGATGCTGAGCTTGGATCGGTTGTCATTGCATATGAGCCTGTTTGGTCAATCGGACCGGGGAAAACACCGGCAGACAAAGCATATATCACGAAGGTCGCAAGACTTGTAAAAGAGACAATCGGAGATGTTCCAGTTGTCTATGGTGGCGGTTTGAAGGAAGAAAATGCTTCAATGCTTGCATCGATTGACGAGATTGATGGAGGTCTAATTGCTCTGACGCGTTTCTCTGGTGATATTGGTTTTTACCCAGAAGAGTATTTGAATATCATAAAGCTTTATATGAAAGAAAAGGAGTCAAAATGAAGATCGATTTTGAATATGGACAAGGAGTGATGAGCGCAAATCTTCCTGATAATACAGATGTTTTCATCCCAGGAGTAACTGTAGCAGATCCTCCATATATACCAGAGGACAGGCTCGAGGAGGAAACTCTGAAAAGCATCAGAAATCCAATCGGAATGGAACCGCTTTCAAAGCTTGCCAAAAAAGGAAGCAAAGTTACAATCGTCTTTCCAGATCGTGTAAAGGGTGGAGAGCAACCAACAAGCCACAGGAAGATATCTATCAGGCTGATATTGAAAGAGCTTTATGCAGCGGGAGTAGAGAAGAAGGATATTCTTTTGATTTGCTCGAATGGGCTCCACAGAAAGAATACAGAAAAGGAGATCAGAGGAGTTCTTGGCGATGAGCTTTTCAATGAGTTCTGGTATTCGCACCAGATTATAAACCATGATAGCGAGGATTATGAGCACCTTGTCGACTTGGGTGTTACAGATCGTGGCGATCCGGTTTTGATGAACAAATATGTCTATGATAGCGATGTTGCTATCCTTATCGGACATGTGCAAGGAAATCCATATGGTGGCTATTCCGGAGGCTATAAGCATTGTGCTACTGGAATAACGCATTGGAGGAGCATTGCAAGCCACCATGTTCCAGAAGTAATGCATAGATCTGATTTTACTCCTGTATCAGGGCATTCTCTTATGAGAACCAAGTTCAATGAGATAGGAATGCACATGGAAAAGTGCATGAATAAGAAGTTCTTCTGTTGTGATGCTGTCCTGGATACAAAGAGCAGGCAAATATCAATTTGGTCTGGATACGCAAAGGAAATGATGCCCCCCAGTTGGCAAGATGCAGACAAAAGAACGTATGTGCATTGGGCAGAGAAGAAATACGATGTGCTGGTTTTCGGTATGCCACAGTTCTTCCACTATGGAGAGGGAATGGGGACTAATCCTATAATGCTTATGCAAGCTTTGTCGGCACAAGTTATCAGACATAAAAGGATAATGAGCGACAAATGCGTCATTATTTGCTCATCGATTTGCAATGGATTCTTCCATGATGAGCTTTGGCCTTACACGAGAGAGATGTATCAAATGTTCAAGCATGATCAGATGAATACTCTTGTCGATATGAACCGCCTTGGCGAGTATTTCGCTACAAACGAGGAGTACATAAGAAAATACAGATTCGCTAATGCATTCCATCCTTTCCATGGATTCTCGATGATCTCTTGTGGGCATATTGCAGAAATGAATACAAGTGCAATATACATAGTTGGAGCACAAGATCCAGGCTATGCTCGCGCAATGGGATTAAAGACTCGTGCTACATTCGAAGAGGCTTTGGCAGATGCAAAAAGGAAGTTTGTTGGCGAAAATCCAAATATTCTTGCACTTCCTCTTACATTCAAGACAGCTGCAGTTCATCTATGCATGAAGAATGATGAGAACTGAATAATCTAAAGACATGCTTGCTTCTAGTTGATTTTTGCCAGAAGCAAGCATTGCTGGATCAAAATGCAACTCAAGGGGGAAGATATTGTGATTTTTTACCATCCAAATCCTCACATTAAACGAGATTCGATTTTTCTTTTAAACGGCCTTTGGGATTATGCAATAACAAAAAAGGGAAAATATAAAAATCCATCCGATGTTATATGGCAAGGGAAGATCAATGTTCCTTACTCTCCTGAGGCCAAGCTTAGTGGAGTGATGCATGTTTTGCAACCATCGGAAGAGCTTTGGTACCACCTTGATCTCGATATCGAGCGAAAAGCAGGCGAGAGGTATTTCTTTACAGCTGGAGCTATCGATCACAGCTGTGAAATCTTTTTAAATGGAGTGAGCATCAAAAGACACTCTGGTGGATATACACCTGTTGTTGCAGAGCTCACAGATAATCTGCTAGATGGGAAAAATTCTATTTCTATACGAGTTGTCGATCCAACAGATAAAGGACCTTTCGCAAGAGGAAAGCAGACATTGAAGCCACATGGTATGTGGTACAGATGTCAAAGTGGGATATGGCAAAGCGTATACATTGAGAGAAAGAAGAGTCTGTTTATTGAAGGTTTTGAGTATGAAAGCCTTGAATCATTGGATGGCATAAGAGTCAAAATAGATTCATCAGATGGCAATAAGCATGATTGCATTCTCGAGTTCAATGGAGAGAGATATGTGCTCTCAACATGCCAGTGGCATATTTTGAAAGTAGACAATGCGCATCCTTGGTCACCAGAGAATCCATACATTTATCCTGTTTCAATTCTTTTACATGATGATAGGATCGAAAGCTACGTAGCAATAAGGACAGTAGCAATTGAAAACAAAAGGATATTGCTCAATGGCAAAGAGTATTTTTGCAATGGTGTGCTGGACCAAGGCTATAACAATGATGGTCTTTACACATTCACTCCAGAGCAAATGGAGCATGATATAGAATTCATAAAGAGCTTAGGCTTCAATACGATAAGAAAGCATATCAAGGTCGAGGAGTCTTTCTATTACTATCTTTGCGATCTGAAGGGAGTTCTTGTTTGGCAAGATATGCCATCTGGTTCAAAATCTTCATTCATCGTTTCAAAAATCCCAGCAATCATTGAGTCATTTCAGCTTCCAGATACTCGATACAGAAGACTCTTTGGAAGATGTGACAAAAATGGCATAGTGGAGTTTGAGAACAATATGCAAGAGATTGTTTCAAAGCTCAATTTCTTCAAATGCATAATAGTCTGGACAATATTCAATGAAGGGTGGGGCCAGTTCGATGCAAAGGAAATGACAGAAAAACTTCGAGCATTGGATCCAACAAGGCTTATAGACTCTACATCTGGTTGGCATGATCAGATGTGTGGTGACTTCTATAGCAGACATGTTTACTTCAAGAAATACAACTACAAAGGTGATAAAGCAAAAAGAGCCGAGGTCCTTTCTGAGTTCGGAGGCTTAATCTACAGAATAGCGGGGCATGTATACAACGATAAGGATTTCATTTACAAGAAAGTTGAAACAAAAGAGGAGTTTCTTTCTCATCTGAAAGCTCTCTTTGACAACATAAGAGAAGAAAAGAAGAAAGGCCTTGCTGCATCTATCTATACCCAGAGCGTTGATGTCGAGGAGGAATCCAATGGCTTTGTTACATATGACAGAGAGGTCGTAAAGGCCGATGTTGAAGATTTAAGGAAGATAATATTGATTCCCAATTAGATAATCTCATTATTGCATATATCTCTTATTCCTAGTTGTGTGCATTTTTAAAGCAAGGATGACGATATTCCTTGGCAATAGGAATATCATTCATCTGATTCATCTTGTGACTTTGTCCATAAGATCTTGATATGTGCTTACATGCTCATAATGAATATCTCTTGTTCGAATGCTGCTAAACAGTTTTTTTGCACAAGAGATTTTTCCATTTTCGATTCCTCTTAACTCTTCAGAATCAAGAGTTCCCTTTGTCTCTGCAACAAAGAAGATATGCTTTACTTTATCTTGATGAAATACAATTGCCCAGTCTGGGGCATAGTTTCCCATTGGTGTTGGAATCTGAAATCCTCTTGGAAGTTTTGCATAGATATAGACCTCGTTATCTGGAATATCCAAATCCTCTGCAAACTTTCTTTCCACAGTCCCATCAAGAAACATGTATTCCTGAATGCTCTTTTTTCCGTCATATGCTTTTACAAAATCTCGATCAACTTTCTCAGCTGTGAAGATTGATGAATCATATGGAGCAGCATTTTTTGCTTCAGAGTAGGAGATATGTTCGACAATCATCGTTGCTTTCTGGTAGTTGATGAACTTTGAAACTTGAGCAATAAAGTCCTCTGGATTGAGCTTGAACATATCAAAAACATCGACTCGTAAGCCTTTTAAGATAGCAACGACAGTTTTTCTTGTAAGACTTGTAGCTTTCGATATCTTTCCTACAAGATCATAGGTAGTCGATGAGGCTTTGAGTCCGAGTTTTCTGTTCTCTGAAGCAGTGGTTATGAAGCTGTCTTTCGACTCAATTCCATCCTGCGTCATAATATCTTTCTGTTCACCTTTTCGAATGACATATTGAAGTTCCCTTACATTAAGATGGTCGTTGATATAATCAGTTGCTTTCTGAATCAGTTCATTGCTGTCGAAATCGACCTTGTAGACATACTTAGGACTGATTGCTTTCCAAAGTTCCTGGAATTCCTTCTTGTAGAAGTTCTCATTAAGAGGGTTGTCATGAATCTTTGTATCTCGTGCATCCTTGAAGAGCTCATTGAGAACACTAGGATCGAATACAGCTTTGACAAGCTTGACTATGCCTTCTTGCAATGGTCTTAGCTCTTCAGGAAGCGGTGCAAGAGTCCCTTGCTTCTCAGCATCCTTAAAGAGATCTGAAACGGTATCATCATCTTTTAGATAATCATTCTTGATAAGATATTTGTATATACCCTTTGCAATCTGTTCAGTAATGACTGTATTCTTTCCATCAACAACGATTGTCTTTCCTTTGAAGTAGTCATAATCTGCTTTTCTTGGGCGCTCTGCCATGTTCTCCTTCATCTCGTTCTGGAGATTGCTGACAAAAGAGGCATAGCTGTCGCTAGCGATGACAGTGAGCATGTTGATATCAAAGACATTATCTCCCAGAAGATCCTTGTCCATCCTGTTGCCATCTTTATCAACACAGATTCTTAAGCCTCTTCCTACTTCCTGACGCTGTGCAACATCATTGTTTGAATGCTTGAGTGTGCAAATCTGAAAGATGTTAGGGTTGTCCCATCCTTCTCGGAGTGCTGAATGAGAGAAGATGAAGCGAGTGGGTTCTCCAAAACTGAGGAGCCTTTCTTTGTTCTTCATAATAAGATCAAATGCTGAGATATCATTAGCCTCATCAGAGCCTCTCTCAAGCTTGCTATCTACAAAATGGCCTTTCTTGTCGATGCTGAAATAGCCATTATGAACAAGATGGACATCGGAGCACATCTTTCTGAGATACTTCTGATAAGGAGATTCTGTGAAGAGTGATAGCCTTCTATTGAGCTCTGACTGATACTCTTCCTCAAAGACTTTTCCATATTCTCCTAGAGACGTCTCTCCATTCTCATCATATTGCCTATACTTTGCTACTTCATCTATGAAGAAGAGTGAAAGTGTCTTGATACCTTTATTGAAAAGTTCTTCTTCCTTATCGAAGTGTGATGTAATTGTCTCCCTTATCTGGATTCTTCTAATATCATCTTCAGAGACATCTCCGACAGCATCTCCTGCATATAGGGTAGTACCATTTCCAAGTGTTATGCTGTTATATCTCGGATCGATCGAGCTTATGAAATAATCCTTCCTATATTGCTCCATCTCCCCAGATTCAGCATAGATGCTCTCGCCTTGCTGGAAGTTCTTCACAACTCGCTTTACTCCATTTTTCTGGCGCTTTTCAAACTCAATCCTCGCCATAGGAGGGTTGCTTTTTGAAAGTACAATCTCATGGAGAAACAAATAACCATCAGTTCCTGGAATATTCTTGATCTCAAAACCTTTGACTTCAATCTTCTTCACAAGTCGCTTATTGTAGGCATCAAGAGCATCAAGGACATAGACAGCATTATGTTTCTTTCTATGTGTTGCAGAGTAGTTAAGGCAAAAGAGAGGATTGAAATCTTTTAACGCACCTTGGGTCTTTGCTCCTGTCATCTTCTGTGGCTCATCAAGAATCAAAATTGGTCTGTTTGCCTTGATAACATCAATTGGTTTCCTTGAGCCGAACTCATCACGATATTCAGAGTTGATTATTCGGAAAGAGGTATTGAATGCTTGCATATTGATAATCATCACATTGATGTCAATGGTTGAAGAAAAACTATCTATCTGATTGAGGTTGTCTCTGTTATATATAAAGAATCTTGCTCTCTTCTTGTAATACTCCATGAAATGCGTAACTGTCATCTCAAAGGATTTCTTCACACCTTCTCTGATAGCGATTGATGGAACAACAACAATGAATTTGCTCCAGCCATACTTCTTATTCAGCTCGAACATCGTCTTGATGTAGACATAAGTCTTTCCAGTTCCTGTCTCCATCTCTACATCAAGAGAACAAGCTCCGAGTTCTTTTGAAAGTGATTCAGATAGAGGAATATTGTTGTTTCTCTGTACCTCTGTGATGTTATGGAAAAGCTCTTGACTATCGAGTGCAACTGGGTTGTTACCATACCCAAGACTGTCTTCCCAAAGTGGTAAAACGTCTTTTCCCATATCTCTCTTATATGTAAGACCATTATTGTAAGGTTGCCCTTTAAAGACATCAACAACGGCCTGAACAGCTTCTGTTTGATAATCTTGTACTTTAAACTTGAATTCCATTAAAGCACCTTCCTTACAGTATCAGGGCTGTAACGCATGAAAATCTGGTCAAAGTTGACAGATACAGAATCATTGGCAAGAGAAGAATCTCTCATGACAAAGTAGGTTGGTTTTTTATTGGCAACTTCCATGATGACAGCTTCATCAACATCTTCATCAAAACATGCGATGAGGTAGTTATCATCAACATTGAATATCTTTTTACCGCTGATTCTTTCCTCTTCAATCTTTGCTGATAGTAGAACACCAAGATCAAGCATGACTTGGAATAGAAGATCTTCAGCGGATCTATCAGCTTTTATGTTTGATTCAAGACCATTGAGCATTCTCTGATCTGTTTCTTCAGGAGTATAATAGACATCATTCATGTTGGATGAATCGAGCTTCAAATCCCTGAATCCGATATCAAGAGAGACTTCATCAGAGAATAAGTCTCCTTTTTTATTCTTCATCTCATCAAGAATCTGCTTGCCAGCTCTTCTAATTCTCTCTTTGCCAATCTCACAGATATTCTTGTATCCAGCTTTATAAGCTTCAGACTTCTCATCACATTTCTCTGGAATCTGAACCATAATAAACTTTCTATGTCCACCGTCCTCAGCATTGAGTTTCATAACAGCATGTGCTGTAGTTGCTGAGCCTGAGAAGAAGTCGAGGATGATGGAATTGTCTCTTATTGAAGAATTAATAATTTTTTCCAAAAAAACTATCGGCTTCGGGTAATCGAAAATAATGTTTCCAAAGAGTTCTTTTGTTTCATTTGTCGCATTTTGATTCATAAATTCATTACTAATTCCAAGTAGACTTGATAAAGGATCTTTATCATTTTCCATTGTATTTCTGTATCTTTTAAAAATAAAACCGCGTTCACCTTCTTTATAATCTTTCTTAAATTTTATTCTCCCATTTTGTATATATTCCTGAAGAGTTTTTTTTGAGAAAGCCCAAAATCTTCCTTTTGGAGGATAATCTATCTTATGCGTGTATGGATTTTCAATTGGATATCTCAGTGACTCGCCACCACTTTTTGCACTAGGGTCTCCTGAACACCAATCCCCATTGGGATCATTGTCACTATTTGTATAATTTTTGAAACTTTTCTCTTCACCTTCTAACCAAACATTGTTTTTGTTTCTTGCATATATAACAAGCATTTCGTGTTGAAAATTAAAACCGTTTCTGTTATCAGCGGTCATTGTTTTTGTTTTTCTAATTATCTCACCTATAAAAGATTTCTCACCAAATATTTCATCACATATCTTCTTGAGATTAGCTTGCTCATTTTCATCAATAGAAATGAATATAACACCATCATCAGAAAGCAAATCCTTTGCAAGCCTGAGTCGGGGATACATCATATTGAGCCAATTTGTATGGAATTTTCCGTCTGACTCTGTGTTTGTTTCAAGCCTATTCCCTTGGTTGTCGTATTGGCCACTATTTGAATTATATTCGTTGCTGGTTTGAGAAAAGTTATCTTTGTATAAAAAATCATGGCCTGTGTTGTATGGTGGATCGATGTAGATCATCTTGATTTTGCCAAGATAGGTTTCTTGGAGGAGCTTGAGAACTTCTAGGTTGTCACCTTCGATGTAGAGGTTTTCTGTTGTGTCGAAGTTGACTGATTCTTCTCTGCAAGGGCGAAGAGTTGATGTGACTTCTTGATTTACAATAGCTCTGGCTTTTTGTTTGTCAGGCCATGTGAACCGGTATCGTTCCTGATTGCCTTCTACTATATTGTCTGAAAGAAGGCTTTTAAGGATATCAAAATCTATAACCTTAGCTAATTCTTTGGTGTCACAGTAATTATTATGGGGGGGGGTGTTGTATAATCTAGGTTAAGTCCAGTGTGCTTTTCACGAAGAACTTCTGTTACGCATTCTGGGAACAGTGTTGCTATTTTCTTTACATTTTCATCGACTTTACTCATCGAGTGCATCTTCATCTTTTCCATAGTTATTCTCCATTTTTTCAAAATCATTTAGATTCAATTCGCGTTTCAATTCTTCTTCAGTAGGCATATATGGCATATATTTTGCAGCATATATCTGTTTATTGTCTTCAGGTAATGTAAGGTTGACTAAAGTATCGCTCTTTTGAGCACATAGCAAAATACCTATTGGAGGATTATCACCTTCGTTCATCATATGCCTTGTATAATAGTTTACATACATCTGCATCTGTCCAATATCTTGGTGAGTCAGATCTCCTGTTTTCAGGTCGATTAAGACAAAGCATTTTGTTATGTAATTGTAGAAGACAAGATCAATATAAAAATGCCTACCATCTATATTGAAATGCTTTTGTCGTGCAACAAATGAGAATCCTCTCCCCAGTTCAAGAAGGAACTTCTGAAGATGAGTTATAAGAGCTTCTTCAAGGTCAGATTCGTAGTAATGTTCATTAGGCGGGAGATCAAGAAACTCAAGTACATATGGATCTTTTATAATATTTGTGTATTCAGCCCTTGCTTCTGTCTTTTGGATTTCTTCCGAAACACTTTTCTTATCACGACTTGCAAGAAGACGTTGATAATACATAGTATTGATCTGCCTTTCCAACTGACGAACGCTCCATCCTGATTTTACTGCTTCATCAAGATAGAATGTCCGGATTTTTGTATCAACAACATTCATCAGAAGCAGATAGTGAGACCAGCTAAGCCCTGAGTGTATAGATTTGAAATCAGGAAAACTTAAATAGAATTGGCGCATGTTACGGAGGTTGCGAACACTGAATCCCTTCCCGAACTCAAAAGAGAGTTTTTTTGAAATATACTGTAGTATCTGCCTGCCATAAGTGGCTCGGTCACTATCTCCACAAGCTTTATAAATCTCTTTTCCAGTGTTCCAATATACTGCTAGCATAGAAGCATTGACGGAAGCATAGATCTGATGCTTTGCTTTTATTATCTGTATTCGTATTGCTTTGTATATCTGAATTTGAGTTGTCATCAATTCGGCAGACGCGTCTGCCGAATTCATTTTCTTTTCCATATTAGTTCCTTTCCAATTCCTTCAATTCATTTTTAAGAGTCTGTATTTGCTGATGTAGCTCATACTTCATTCTTGGAGTCTTGGTATTTCGTTTTTTGATTTCAAGTTTCTCTATATTGGATAGAATAACTTGGATTTCAGAATCATGCTCGATTTGTTCATCAAGGTTTTTCCCTTGAGCAACTTGAAAGTTCCCGATTGATTCGACAATGTGCTTCCATATTTCATCTATTGATAGCCCCTCGATATTCAAAGTGTATCCGAATTCTTTCCACTCTGTCATGAATGTTTTGCTTTGATGTATTGCAAGTCGGATGCTCTCATTGTAGTGGAGAACGATAACTATGTGCTGTGGAATTAGTCGGAAAATCATCTCGATTGAATCTTGATGTATCTCTTGATACTTGGGAATCACTTCTATGATGAATATTCCGTTTATCGTTGTGCTGGATTCTACAGGCAAAGATCTTGTTGACAGCTCATTTACAATCTTAAGAGATGAAATTTCATTGTTGAACATCTCTTTTTGTTTTGATGTCCCATCGAAATTGGAAAGGATATCTTTCTTGTAGAGTGGAAGTGAGACCTCTGTGTTTTTAGGTAGTCCTAGCATTCTTCCTTCCTTACGACTAGAAAGCAGATGAGTTCAAAGTCATCAATGTCTTTCATCATTGTATTGATGAATGAAATCTGCCCACCTGAAAGGAACGTTTTCGCATCACTTTCGCTCTTCTTCTCGATAATGGAATCAATGGCCTTGCCGAGAAGAGCGGAATAGATTTTCATATTGCGTCCGTCCCTTGTCTCCTTGTTGAATGGCTTGTATATGGAGGGAATTGGTTCTTCCTCATTTCTAGCAAGATATCTCATCTTATCCAAAAGCTTTTTGGGAGAGAGATGGTCTGTGATTACATTTCCATCCATATCTACATAGACCATGTAGAAGGGATGCAATCTGTTCTGGTTGTCGATGTTGACATTGTTTGTTCTGTTCTTAAGGACAAAAATGACACCTGGGGGTGTATTCTCCTTGCATCTTGTTACAGCATTTAGGCCGAATGGCGCTCTTTCAATCTCTGGATGGGTTTTGATGTATTCCACAAGATCCATGCGAAAATCATTTAAGCCCAGATCCATGATTGAGATTCCAGTGCTCATCTCTTCAATGTCTACTACTTCCTCTTGGAGCCTTTTTAGCTGCTCTTTTCTGTAATCAAGATCTGCCTTTTCTGCAGGAGAAAGAATATCATCATCTCCTGTAGATGTGAGATCTACAATCTTCATCCTTGTTTCAACTCGGCTCTTGAGGTTGATGTACTCATCAAGTGTGATATCAGGCCAGAAATTGACAAGTTGTATGACTTGATTAAGGCTTCCAATTCTGTCGATTCTACCAAACCTTTGAATTATTCTTACAGGGTTCCAATGAATATCATAGTTGATAAGGTAATCACAATCTTGGAGATTTTGTCCTTCAGAGATACAGTCTGTAGCGATAAGAATGTCGATATTGGCTGTATTTTGGGGCATGAGCATTTCTTTGTCTTTTGAGATTGGAGAAAAACATGTCAGGACAGTATTAAGATCGCATTTTAGTCCTTTTATGGTCGATTTTCCGTCTACTGAGCCTGAGATTAGAGCTGTATCTATTCCATACTTTGCCTTCATCTTAGGTGCAATGTTGTTGTAAAGATACTCGGCTGTATCTACAAAGGCTGTGAAGATGAGGATCTTCCTGTTGCCAGGGTTTATCGGATTGTTGATTTTGGTTTCGACAATATTGATGAGTGTTTGTAGTTTTGTGTCATATTCGGGCGTGATATCCCTGACCATCGAGTCAAGAATTGCAAGATTATCAAGATCCCTTTCTAGATCTCTTTTCCAGCTGATAGTATCCATGTCGGCAAGGTTGATTTGCATTTTGCGTCCGACTTTTAGTAAATCCTCGGCATTTTCGTCCTCACTATCCAGTTCTGTCATATTTGAGATATCGGTAAGGCTTAGCATCTCATCCTTGTGTTTCTCGAACTTCTTTATGACATCGACTATCGATGATATATAAGATTGAATCCTCTCAAGTGTAAGACGAAATGAATAGATAGAGCTTTCCATTCTTTTCATGAGGTTCATAGCCATAAGATAGCTGATACCTTGTTCTCGTCCAATTTGGTTTAGATTTGCATTAGGCTTATTGCTATCGTAGAGCTTGTCATACTTTTCTCTCTTGCTGGGGAGAATGAAGAATGATGGTTTATATACTGAGAGGTTCAGCATCATAAGAATATCGAAAATCTCGTTATATGTGATTGCTTTGTTCAGATTTGTAAGTGGAGGGCGCAAAGATAGGGGAGTGAGCCTTCTGGGAAAATTCCCAATGTCCTTTGTATTGTAATATGTCTGGATATGTTTTCTCGACCTTGCAATCGTAACAGAATCCAGAAGTTCAAAAAAATCGAAATCCAAAGACTTCTGGAGTGAATCAATTGTCCTTTCCTCTGCAGGCAATTTGCTCCACTTGTTGAATGCTTTTTGAGCCGCAATGAATATATCGTTGATCGAACGACTTGTATTGAGTAGTGGATCTATGTTTGCGGCATTGCCTTCATATGCAAGCTCAAGTTGGCACTTCAGATCCAGGAATTTCGTATTTACAGGTGTTGCTGAAAGCATTAGGACTTTTGTCTTGACACCTTTTCTGATGACTTGGTTCATCAGTCTTGCATAGCGGTTTTCTTTTTTCTCATCGCCATAGATTTGACCACCGTTGCGGAAATTGTGTGACTCGTCAATTACAACAAGATCATAATTGCTCCAGTTAAGACGTGACAGATCTATTCCATTTGAGAATCCATGAGTTCTTGTCAAATCAGTATGGAATAAAACATCATAGCGGAGCCTGTCTTCGGCTATTGTGTTGTTAAGGTAGTTTCCTTTGAATGTCACCCAGTTGTTTCCAAGTTTCTTTGGGCATAGAACCAGAACATTCTTGTTCCTGTTCTCATAATACTTGATGACAGCAAGAGCTGTGAATGTTTTTCCAAGTCCAACACTATCAGCAAGGATACAGCCGTTGTATTTCTCCAGCTTGTTGATGATGCCAAGAGCCGCATCCTTCTGGAAATTATAGAGCATGTTCCAGATTTTGCTGTTCTTGAAACCGGTTGCTTCGTTTGGCAATGTATCTTCAGAGATATCTTCCAGAAATTCGTGGAAGATATTGTAGAGAGTTACGAAGTAAATGAAAGCTGGAGAATTCTCGTTATATGCAGCAGAGATGTTTTCAATGACCTTGTCTGTGACATCTTCAAGCTTGTCTGAGTTCCAGAGAGAATTAAATAGCTTGATGTATTCACTTGAGAATGGTGATTCAAACTTGTTGATCATGCTATATGCATTATTGCCCTTCTCGCTTCCAAGTTCTGCTGTGGTGAAACCTGTGATTGGCATATATGAAATATCATCGATATTCATGAAGCCCATCATTGCCTCATCTGTTGTGTTTGATTTGAATCGTACTTTCTTTTTTATCCAGTCAGCACATTCTCTTGCAATAGCTTTCTGCGACAATTCATTTCTCAGCCTGATTTCAAATTCAGTGCCTGTGAGACTGCGTTCTCTGTTAAGTCGTGGAATATAGAATTCCTTCTTTTCTTTGCTTGTTTTCTCGGTTGTGAAGGAAGGAGATGTGAAAATGAATCTTAGTTCATCGATTCCTTCGAGTTCTTTTTGAAGTTCTTCAAAAGCATAGATTGAGAAACATGCAGCTGCGATGGAGAGTTTGCTATCTGGGCTGATTTCCTTTTTAAGGTCATCTCCCAGTTTTTTTGATATGTTGTTTATTACCTCCATCTATACCTCTCTGTGCTAGTTCACATTTGCTTGCAGATTTTTTTTCGGATAATGAGCAAAGAAATCAATTTATAAGCATTGTTATTAATGGTAGCATTATTCATGCGAAAGAGTATACTTTGAGCAAAATAAATATCGAAAGAATCCCACTTTATGTTATTTCATAGATCATCCTTCGTTCTCTAACTTCAATCTTTACTGTAGCGTTGATGTCGAAGAGGAATCCAATGGCTTTTTACGTATGACAGAGGTGTTGTAAAGGTCGATATTTGTGAACAGAGGAAGATGATAGCGATTCACAAATTGGACATATAATATATTTATTCCACTTTGTGTTCGTTTTTCCTTATTCGCCAAATCATTAACATGAAAACGATAATAAAAGCAAATATAAAACAATATCGGGTCGAAGTTGATATATCCAACGCTTGAAGCAATAAGAGAACTATGGACTGAAATAGATTTAGTGCGAGAGATTGTATTGAGAAAATTGATGCTCGCATATTTTCCTTTTGAATTGACAAATTCAACATACTTGAAATTGCGGGGCCGGAATATCCAAATACAAATCTGAATACAGCAAATAAAATGATCAACTTAAAAAGATTAAGCTTGGCAAAAGCAACAATAAGGCATATTGAGATCATGAATATTGATACAATTGCAAGTTGCTTAAAATCATCATCGACCTTTTTTCTTATAAATGGTTGTACCAAAGAACCAATGACAGCAAATAATGTAACAAAAGCATACAAAAACCCATTTGTCATATCAGCAATGTCTAATTCATTCAATAATGGTTGAAACAATGTGAACATTGCACATAATAAAGCTTGGATGACAGATGTAAAAACGAGTAGCATACCAAGGTTTTTGTCTTTTATTAGAGTACGTGTTATGTCTTTAATTTGTTGGATTGAGTTATTAGAGTATATTTCTTCATCTGATTCATGTATTTTCACAAACAAAACAGAAATGGATGCTAATAGATATGCTGAAAAAGAGCATATTAAGATTGAGTTTAGACTTACATAACTTGCAAAAGATGCACATATGAATGATGTCAAAATACCTATCCAATTTATAGAATTGACTTTTGCATTGAACGTATGAAAGTTGGATTTATCATGTTGCATAAGATAATATCTATAAGCCAAAGCATCTCTTGAACCTGAGCAAAAAGCCTCTCCAGTTCCAACTATTATTTGTGAAATAAAAGGAGTAAGAAAATTATCCGAAAATAGCAAAATCAACAATGATACAGCTTTGAGCATTATTCCGACCGCTGAAGATTTCTTGGCACCAAGACGATCTGTTATCAAGCCGGCTGGAAGCTCTAGCAAGAAAACTGTAAAAGAAAAAAATGAGAAAAACAATATAATATTCTGTGATGAATAATTATATTTATTGGATAGAAATAATGCCCAAAAAGGCATCATTGAGTTAAATCCGCTAAAATAAACATATAAATAAAAGAACATAGTGTACCTATAAAATCGCTGGACTACCACAATAGCGGTAGCCCATGAATATTATGAATTCCATTGATAATTCATCAGAATAACCCAAAATCATGTAATTCCATAACATAGAATGTATCAACATTATAGGCATTTGTAGAAATGAATTAAAGATTAATTTTGCTCAGTAGAGGCTTCATGCATAGTTGTGGGTTAGACTTGATAAAGATATAAGTTTTGGGAGATGGCACTTAATTGAAAAAGCCATCTCTTTTCTTTTGTTGTGTGATTAGAGCTGGAGAACGAGCAGAAGAGGATACTCTTCAAAGAGCATATCGTGCTTACTCCTGATGTTCTATGGGCATAAGGAAGATAATTTATGTGAAGCTTTGAAAGTAGCCATTTCCTTTCTTTGTTGTTAAAATCAAGAGATATGAAGAAAATTGGAAAAACAGCGCTTATATTGGTGCTTGTATTGCTAACAGTTGCTCTTTCGATCTCGTGCCAGAATATATTTGGTACATCGACAGATGTAGAGCGTGTCTATGGTGATTGGCTTTATCAAAAGGACAGTGGGTTTGAAATAAAGCTTTCCCTCCGTAAAGATGGCACTTACTTCTATCAAGAAATCTCATCATATGGAAAGATCCTATATGAAAACAGTGGGAAGTTCTCTTTAAGCCCGACTCGCTTGATTTTGAAAGGACTTGATGACAATGATGGCGATAGATTCTATGTGTTCTCGATTTCAATGAAGGAGTCGAGCGATGGCGAGGATATTCTAGAGCTTGTGCCAACATTGACAAAAAAGTACACATTCAAGAGATGCATCTCTATTGATGAGCCAAGTATTTCGCTCGATATTGATGGAACCTGGTATTCGGATGAATTTGGACAAGTAGAGATAGGCGATGGCAAGATTGTAATAGAGGATAAAGATGGAACGCCTATTGCTTTTAAAATCGAGAAAGCAGTAGATAACAAGCTTTTTATTGATAGCCAGGATTACTATAGCGAAATAGACTATTTCACTGTTAATGGAACTTTGTATGTAGTCTTTCCCAAGCTTTCAGATGATGCTCATGTTTTCAATGCTATCTGAATCATGAAAATGCACTTGGATAAAAGCTAGCTATCCTTGAAGTGTATCATTTATTTCTTTAGAATCAAAAAGACTAGGAGAATAATATGTTCAAACCTGTAAACAATAAGGTCGAATTCCCAAAGATGGAAGAGGATGTCCTTAAGCTTTGGCAAGAGAAGGATATTTATGAAAAATCAATAGAGCAGCGTCCTGCTGATAATGAATATGTATTTTACGACGGGCCTCCGTTTGCAACAGGCCTACCTCATTTTGGCCATTTTGTCCCAGGAACGATAAAAGACGCAATCCCTCGCTATCAATCAATGAAGGGCAAAAGAGTCATAAGACGCTTCGGGTGGGATTGCCATGGGCTTCCTGTAGAGTCTGAGATGGAGAAGACGATAGGTGTCTCTGGGCATGCGAATATAATCAACTATGGCGTTGCAAAATTCAATGAAGAGTGCAGGTCAATCGTTCTAAGATATACAGCTGAGTGGAAGAAAGCCATCACAAGAATGGGTAGATGGGTCGATTTCGACAATGGCTACAGAACTATGGATAAAAAATACATGGAATCCGTGTGGTGGGCTTTTAAGACTTTGTATGACAAAGGCTTGATCTATGAGGGCTATAATGTTCTTCCATACTCTCCAAAGCTTGCATCGCCACTGTCTAATATGGAGGTCAATCTTGGAGGATACAAGGATGTGACAGATCCTGCTGTTACTGTAAGATTCAAGGCCGATGGCGAGGAAAATACATATTTCTTGGCATGGACAACTACTCCTTGGACTCTTCCATCAAACCTTGCACTTGCTGTGGGAGCAGACATCGATTATGTCAAAGTCCAAGATGAAGAGGGTGGTGAGTATTACTATCTTGCAGAGAAGCTTTTGAACAAATACTACAAAGATGGCAAAGGAATGAAGGTCGTAGAGAGAGTAAAAGGCAACGACCTTGTTGGTAAGAGCTATGAGCCTCTATTCCCATACTTTGCTGATTTGAAGAAAGTCGGAGCATTCCAGGTTGTTACAGCTGACTATGTTACAACTGAAGATGGCTGCGGCATTGTCCATACAGCATCTGGCTTTGGCGTAGATGACTATAACACAATGAAGACAAAACTGCCTTCTGTTCCTGTCGTTTGTCCTATCGACGAGGAGTGCAAGTTCACATCAGAGGTATCTGATTTTGCTGGCATGTTTGTAAAGGATGCCGATAAGCCAATCATCCAAATGCTCAAAGAGCAAGGGAAACTTGTAAAGAAAGAGAACTACTTGCACTCTTATCCATTTTGCTACAGGACTGGAATGCCTCTTATCTATAGAGCGATGAGTTGCTGGTTTGTCGATGTGCCAAAGATCAAAGAAGCTATGCTTAAGGCAAATGATCAAATCACTTGGGTGCCTGAGCATATAAAGTACGGTCGCTTCGGAAAGTGGCTTGAGGGCGCGCGAGAGTGGGCAATCTCGAGAAACAGGTTCTGGGGAAATCCAATTCCTGTATGGAAATGCGATGGCTCGGATTATATAGAGGTCATAGGTTCTGTTGCTGAGCTTGAAGAAAAGTGCGGACATAAAGTTGAGGATTTGCATAAGCATTTTGTTGATGAGCTTACATGGCCAAGCCCTGATGGAAAGGGGACAATGAGACGTGTTCCAGACATTCTTGATTGCTGGTTTGAGTCAGGATCTATGCCATATGCTCAGCAACATTATCCATTTGAGAACAAAGAGAAATTCGAGAAGGAGCTTTTCCCTGCTGATTTCATCAATGAAGGATTGGACCAAACTAGAGGATGGTTCTATTCTTTGACTGTTCTTTCCGCAGCTTTATTTGACAAGCCGGCTTTCGAGCATTGTATAGTTTCTGGAATAGTGCTTGCTGAAGATGGAAGGAAGATGAGTAAATCGCTTAGAAACTATACAGACCCTATGCTTGTCGTAGAAAAGTATGGCGCTGATGCACTGAGGTTTGCTCTTCTTAATTCTCCTCTTGTCAAAGCAGATGACTTGAAGTTCTCAGAAGACATCGTGAAGGATGTGATAAAGGAGTTGTTGCTTCCTCTTTGGAATGCATATTCATTCTTCATCACATATGCGAATATCGACGGGTACAATCCAGACAAGACAAACTTTAATGATTTGAAAAATCCACTTGATAGATGGATAATCTCTGATTTGGAAAAGCTTGTCAAAGACGAAACTGATGGCTATGAATCCTATGATATGCAAAAAACAGCATCTGCTCTTGTTTCTTTCCTTGATGACTTGAACAACTGGTATATAAGAAGATCAAGACGTAGATTCTGGCGCTCAGAGAATGATAGCGACAAGAAGGAAGCATATGATACTCTATATCGGGTATTGCTTACATTCGTTAAGCTTGCATGTCCTATTGTTCCTTTTATCACAGAGACAATCTACCAGAATTTGAAAACATCAGATATGCCAGAATCCGTCCATCTTTGCGACTATCCTGTGTACAACGCAAAAGAGAGAGATGAGAATCTTGAGAAAGAGATGCGCTTGATTGTCAAGACAATCGAGATGGGTAGATCATTGCGCTCTGCATCAAACCTCAAGATAAGACAGCCATTGAAGAGCTATATCATTGTCGACAGAAATAGCTTTGATAGAGCTATTCTGGAAAAGAACAAGGAAATAATTGCAGAGGAGTTGAATGTCAAGCAAGTCGATATACAAAGCGATGAATCTTCCCTTGTTTCCTATTCAGCAAAAGCAAACTTCAAGGTCTTGGGATCAAAGCTTGGCAAGAGCATGAAGGAAGTTGCATCGATTATCCAGGATTTCGATAACAACAAGATCGAAAAACTTTTGGAGGGAGAAAAAGCCAAGATCGTCTACTCGGCAGGAGAGATTGATATCGATGAGAATGACCTAGTAATCCAAAGGACAGAGAAAGAGCATGTGAAGGTCCTCAATGATGGAGAGATCACAGTTGGCTTTGATACCGAGATTACTAAAGAGCTTCTCTTGGAAGGTGTTGCTAGAGATTTGATAAGATTCGTGCAAACAGTACGAAAAGACAGTGGCTTTGATGTCTCTGATCATATTGTTCTTACAATAGATGGCTCAGATACTATCAAAGAAGCTGTCGAGATGTACTCGAGCTACATCAAGTCAGAGACTCTTGCCAATGAGCTTTCAATAAGTGAAAACAATGGAAGCGAAGGCGAGATCGGTGATGATAAGTTCAAAGTTGATGTGAAAAAAGCGAAGTAATGGATGTAAGACAATGAGAAGATGTGTTTTTTCTATTCTGTTTGTTGCTCTCATATTTTCTTCATGTGTGCATCATACGCCATTTGAAGATGAGTATTATTTCCAAGCTATGGGTGATAGCTCTGAGATAGTTGTCACAACAGATGTCAAGAAATTGAAGGGAAGTTCGCTTGGTGCAAATATTGATAGCAATGGAAATGCAAAAACACTCTTCGATCGTGCCGAAAGGCTTTCTGTTGCTTTGATGCCTAAAACGCTAGAGAAGTACCCGCTAGAGATATCTGATTATGATATCTATGGCGGTTTTGAAGGCAACTATGGATCTTTTGTTACAAATACAGCACTTTCCTGGTCCAAGGAATTCGTGAAAGAGAAGGAAGATGGAATAAAGTACTATACAAATGGCAATATCAAGGCCGCTGTACCTAAGTCTGGATTGCTTCTCTTTTCCACAGACAGCTACAAAAAAGCATATGAAAAGACATTCTCAGAGAGAGTGAAGCTCATAGAGGATGAAATTGCGAAAGAGATGGCTTCATCAACAACAGCTTTTTTCGTAAGAACACCACAAACTCTTCTAGATCTTGGCTTTGAGTTGCCTGATACTGTCTTGAAACAGATTTACACTTCTTATTTCATGATTGATGAAATAGATGGCAACTTGGTGATGAATGGAAAGCTTATGATGTATGACAAAAGCGGGGCTAAGACAATGAATACTATCTTGAGGAATCAATTGATACAAAGCATTCGGCGTTCTGGTGAGAAACTTGACGTCAAAGCAATCTCAAAATACTTTACATTTGATGACAATGTTGTCACAATCGATTCATTCAAACTCGAGGGAGAAATGCGTCAAAAAGCTCTTTCGATGATAGATAAGACATTAGAAGGTTTAATGTAATATGCCACTATATGAATACAAGTGTCCTTCCTGCGGGAAGGAGTTCGATCAATTGAGAGACTTTTCTGAATCCGATGAGCCGGCAAAATGCCCAAATTGTGGCGCCTTGGCCTACAGAGAAGTAGCAGATGTTGGTGCTGTGATCTATAAAGGATCTGGCTACTATTGCAAGGATCATCCACATGAGGGTTGTCCTTGCCACAAGGAAAAATGATTATGAAGAAGAGAATCCTTACAGGCGACAGACCTACAGGGCATTTGCATCTTGGGCACTATGTTGGGTCATTGAAATCGAGAGTTGAGCTTCAAGATGAATATGAAGAGTTTATCCTTGTTGCTGATGTGCAAGCATTGACAACGCATTTCGAGCATCCAGAGTTGATCAATGATTCCATCTACCAAGTCACGATGGATAATCTTGCTGTGGGGTTGGATCCGGAAAAAGTTACTTTCGTGCAACAGTCGCAAGTTCCTTCAATCCATGTGCTTACAATGTATTATTCGATGTTTGTGACAGTTAACCAATTAAGCCACAATCCAACAATCAAGACAGAAGCAAAAAACTACGGTTATACTGAGATGTCATATGGATTCTTGGGCTATCCTGTGTCCCAGGCTGCAGATATAACATTTTGCAATGCTGATTTGGTGCCAGTAGGGGAGGACCAGATTCCACATATCGAGTTTGCCAGAAAGATTGTAAGAAAATTCAATGCGCAATATGGTACATCCATTGTTGAGCCTGAGTACAAGCTATCAGTTGTATCTAGGCTAGGCGGATTAGATGGCAACACAAAGATGGGTAAGAGCCTTGGAAATGCAATCTACCTCTCAGATGGTCCAGATGTGCTTTGGGAAAAGATAAGAAACGCTGTTACAGATACAAATAGGATTGCCGTCAAGATTCCAGGAAACCCAGATGTGTGCACAGTATTCCAATATCACAAGGCATTCAATCCAGATGGAGTTGATGCAATTTGCGCTGATTGCAAAGGCGCAAAAATGGGATGTGTTGCTTGCAAGAAGATTCTTCTAGAGAAAATGAATGCCATACTTGAGCCAATAAGAGAAAAGAGGCATTTTTACGAAGACCATCCTGAATATGTTAGGGAGATAATCTCAGAAGGTACAAAGAAAGCCAATGAAATAGGCAACGAAAACCTGAAAAAACTTGAAGATAAGATGCATCTGATTCTTAAATAATGAGAAAAACAATCCATTGCTACAAGAAACAATGGATTTTTTTCTGGTGCATTTTATCTAAATGAGACAGGTGATGTGAATACAGCATCACCATGTTTTTCATAAGCGCGCATGTAAATTGCGCCTTGACTTTCACTATCGATCTCAACATCGATATGGGCAAGTGTCTCTGACTTTGGTACGAATCTTCCAATTTCAATTGCTGGAGATACAAAGCCGTCGATATATTCTGATGTTTGTTCTTTCTTGAGATCGGAAAGGCTGTATTTGTACTCCCGATCAAAGGTTTCATTGTTCCATGTTATTTTTGCTTTGACGATTATTTCTGTTTTATCATTGCCATCCAATTCGATTACAAATCCATTGGTGCTATCTGTCTGTGCTGTAGCATTTCCATCTGTGACTACATGCAAAGAGATATTGTTTCCATCAACGCTAAAATGGGGAAGAACACTATTGCTATCTTCTGGAACATCCAAAGGGTCAACCATGTCTATCCCTCTAAGTCTTGGTGTTGCACAGAGAACTTTCCCATTCTTGACATCGATGCTGACATCCCAGCTTGCGCTCTTGTGCTTCTTCCCCCATCCAAACATAAATGAGACAAAGCCAATGTTTTCATCTTCGTTTTTTGCTTGGAAGTTGTATTTTCCCGCAATAACATTTCCATCTTGTATAAGCTCGACTTTCTCAAGCTTGTCATAGGCTGAGACAAAAGCAATTGCATGGATCTTGCCATTGTGCTTTGGTGCTATATGGCCAGATCGTACACCATTTACATACAATACTGTCTCTATTGGGTCTCCAGAAGCAGCAGAGGTGGCTCTGTCTACTAGAGCGCTCCATACGCTATCTCTCGAGAGAGCTTTTGCATACAGCACTGTTCGACCGAAGCCGTAGCTTCCCGGCGCTGAGTTGTGGTGATCTGTAGAACCAACTACACCAAAGTGCTTTCCAAGTTGGAGGCCACCTTGGTATGTGTTCATCTCAGATCTTGGTCCCATAGTATGAAGATACTTGGGAGTTGCTTCATAGCTTTCAGAGCATCCATGCATGGATATTATCTCGATAAGAGGAGATGGCTCTTCCCTGTAGTGGCTCCAGCTTATTCCTCTCCAGCCTTCCTTGTATCCAATATGGTGAGGAGTGCAAAGGTATTTCTCTCTTTGATCTTCATTTGCATTTACAAGATTTATAAGTCGCATGTCAGCTTGTCCTTTTTCGACAGGAGCTGGGAGCTCTTCGATTGGATTCTTGCATAGTATTGTGTAGTCACCATAGATGAAGCTATGAAATTCATAAGAAGGGAATGGAATGAAGGTGCTGTCTTCAGCTTCATTCATGCACTCAAGATAATGAGGCCAGTTTTTTCTAAGCTTCTCAAATCCTTTTCGGTGGTATTCCTTTACATCCTCTGGAATGTTCTTTCCCTCTTCATCCATATCTGGCCAAGCAAAATGCCCTGTGACAGAGAAGAAATCGAGTTGCTCACGTGCAAAAGAGATTGCATCTTCAATCTTTCCATACCCATAGCTTATGCCAGAGTGGTTGTGTATATCACCAACATAGGCATTTAGAGATGAAACTTCATCATATAAACCGCTATTTTTTAGTTCTTTCTCAAAATTATTACTAATCCTATTCAACGAAATCCATCCTTTTTTCAGTCCATTTCATTAGACTGCTGTTTTTGGTTAAATATATAATATATCGATGGTTAATTGCAAATCGCCAAGATATAGTATGAGCATACATCTTGAAAGGGCTTAAAAAAATTCAACCTACCATTTTGGAAAAGCTGCTTTATACTCTAGCCAACATATAGATGGAGGCTATAATGGCTGACAGAGGAAAAAAAGAAGGAAGAATGCTCAGCGACAAAGTGAAGAATAAGCTTTGGCTTTTAATTTCGCTTTTATGTGCAATTGGTCTTTGGACTATTCTTTCCATATTACCAGCAACATCACGATCATTTCCAAATATCATCGTGACTTTCAAGCAAATAGGAGTTATGTTCAAGCGAGGAGTTCTCTTGAAGGACATACAGTCATCATTGATTTCTGTGACAGCAGGGTATGCTCTTGGCTTTTGCATTGCATTGCCACTAGCTATTTTGATGGCATGGTACAATCCATTCAGGAGAATAATACAACCTTGGATCCAGTTTATAAGGAACATCCCACCTCTTGCATATGTTCCTCTTATCGTAATTGCTGCAGGAGTAGGCAGAAAACCACAAATCATAGTTATTACGATTGCAACATGCCTTCTAATGTGCATAACAATGTACCAAGGAATAGTGAATATCGATGAGACTTTGATAAAGGCTGCAAGAGTTCTTGGGGCAAAAGACAAGGATATATTCCTACGCGTTCTTGCACCGGCATCGCTACCATTCATACTCACAGCTGTGCGCCTTGGAGCGTCATGCGCATTAACAACTCTTATTGCGGCAGAGTCGACAGGAGCGTTTGCTGGTCTTGGCATGAGGATAAGATCCCTTAACAACAACTTCGAGACAGCTCCGATGCTCCTGTATATCATTTTGATAGGAATAATCGGAGTTACAGTTGAGAAGCTGATCACATTACTTGAAAGGAAGCTAACAGGATGGCAGGAGAAAAGAGAGATATAAAAGTCAAGATCGATAATGTGAAGAAGACTTACCAAGGACGAAACGGGGAAGTTGTTGCGCTCAATGGTGTCAATCTTGACATTATGGACAATGAATTCATAACTGTAGTTGGACCGTCTGGGTGTGGCAAATCCACAATCCTGAATATAATGGCAGGCCTTTTGGAGCCAACGAGTGGGAAGATACTTTGCGATGGAAAGGAAATCCATGGGACTGGGCCCGACAGAGGTGTTGTGTTCCAGCAATATGCGCTTTTCCCTTGGCTCACTGTGAAGAAGAATGTTCTTTTCCCTCTCCAAATGAAAGGAATAAAGGGAAAAGAGGCCGATGATATAGCCATGAAGTACATAAAGATGGTTGATCTTGAGAAATTTTGCAATCACTATCCCAAGGAGCTTTCTGGAGGAATGAAGCAAAGGGTTGCAATTGCGCGAGCTTATGCTGCCAATCCTGAGGTTCTTTTGATGGATGAGCCATTTGGTGCTCTTGATGCACAGACAAGGACACAGCTTCAGCAAGAGCTATTGGAAACATGGGAAAAAGAAAGAAAGACATGTTTTTTCATCACACATGATGTCGATGAGGCTCTTATCTTGGGACAGCGTGTTGTTATCATGTCGGCACGCCCCGGAAGGATCAAGGATATAGTTACTGTTGACATTCCGTATCCTAGAGATCAAGAGACAAAAATGAGTCCCCGCTTTCTTGAGTTGAAGAACCAAATTTGGGCACAAGTATACCAGGAATATCTTGAAGTAAGAAAATAAAAAAAGGAGAAATAAAAATGAAGAAAGTAATGACTGTCATGCTTGTAATGCTTCTTGCAGCATCGGCTGTGTTTGCACAAGGTGCTTCGGATGCCAATTCTGGATCAAAGACAGAGCTTAAGACTTTGAATGTTGCTTATATGCCTAACTATTCCTCGCTTTGCTCTGTAGTTTCAGCAATAGAGCTGGGAGCATTCGAAAAGGAAGGACTAAAGATCAATTTGGTCGAATTTGCCGACGGCCCAACAATCATTGCAGCTATGGAATCAGGCTCAATCGATATTGGATATATCGGGCACGGTGCACATAAGCTTTGCATCAATGGTCGAGCATCCATCTTTGCAATATCACATCTTGGAAATGGAGATGCAATTATTGGTCTGAAGAGCCATGGCGTTTCATCTCTTGCAGACCTGAAGGGCAAGAAAGTCGGATATGCATCAGGAACATCATCCGAGAACATCTTGCAGCTTGGACTTGCAAGGGCTGGTCTTACAATGGATGATATCAAAGCATACGAGATGGATGCATCAGCAATCACATCAGCTATGACATCAGGAGCATTGGATGCATGTGCAACATGGACTCCATCTACCGAGACAATTGTCAACCAGATTGGGGATGATGCAACAGTTATTGCAAGAAACGAGACATTCTCCGATGAGACAGTCAACATTGCATCATGGATCGTTATGCCAAAGTGGGCTGAAGAGAATCACGATACTCTCGTAAAATTCACAAGAGCACTTTATGTAGGTGATGACTACAGAGCAGAGGAAGAGAACATGAAGCAGGTTGCTCAGTGGGTTGCAAAACAGGTTGCAGGCGACTTTGATGTTCAATACCAGCAGATTCATTGCGCTAAGTGGTACACTAAGGCTGAAATCATCGAGGGATGCAATAATGGATCCATAAAAGAACTGTATGAAGTTCAAAAGGTTGCTTTCGGCTCAAGTGTTGATCCAATGACTCCTGTCGATAACTATGTCCTCTTTGATATCATGCTCGAAGCTGGAAAATAAAAAACAAAAAGATAAATACGGCTCCTAGGCTTCTTGTCTAGGAGTTTTTTTTCTGTCAATGACTGACCAAGTATATTATAATTTCTTGCATGCTGAGTGTACTTGTCATAATGACTGCAATACTTTCATTTGCCCTGTTTTTGTTGCGGCATGATAGAAGAAGTCTTTTTCTGTCGCTTGCGTCAATTTCTTTTTCCATCTTCTATTTCACAATGATTATCTATATTGCAAAGAAGGGTGGGATATCGAAAGCCACTACATTCATGCTGTTCTTTTCATATCATTTTCGACAAAAGTTGCAATTTATGGTCCTGACTTTGCAAACGCTTGGCTTTACGATGGCAATATCTAAATTCATGTTTCCATATTTTTTGCTTCTCTCATCGCTTTCAATGGCACACTTCAAACAGAAGATAAAATCCTCACTTGTTTCTATTCTCTTGTCTTTGTTACCGATTGCCTTTATTGTCATATATTATCCATCGATGTTCATAAGGCTTGCTGTAAATACAAAACTGTTGCAAATGGTTGTAACAACTTCCAAACTCTGGATTGTTTTATACGTACTTGCTTCCATGTTGATTTCTATAAAGGAATATATTTCAATTTACTTTTCTTTCTATAAGAGAAGAGCCTTTGTGAAGATGTCAATGGTCCTATCGCTTGGGCTTTTGTATGTTTTTTTCATTCCACAGGATCCGGCACAGGTATATCTTTTCTACAAGAACGAGTATATGGGATCGATGGGACTTTGGTATCTCCATTGGGGATTCACATCAGGCCTATACTATTTCATGATGCTTGGAACAACTGTGCTTGCAATTGTTGGAATAATATCGTTCATGCGCTATTTTTATGTAACGTTTGGAGAGATAACGGAAGTCAAGCACCTAAAGAGGATGGGGCAGGATGCAATGAGAGGTGTTAGCATGCTTGTCCATGGCACAAAGAATGACCTTCTCTCAACATCTATTCTTCTTGATTCCTTGAAAGAGAAATACCCATATGACAATGATGTGACAAAGCTTATAGAGATCAACAATGGACTAAAGACAAGGCTCGATCGCCTTAATAGAGCAAGCAAGGCAAATACAACAAAACTCAAGCCGCATCTTCTTTCGGATATTCTCGAGGATGCAAAATGCAAAGTCAGTGATCAAAGCCGTGTGTTTGTCCAAATTGAGGATGATGATATGGTTGTGCTTGCTGATAGGATATTCTTAGCAGAGGCAATTGCTAATATAGTGCAAAACGGGATTGAGGCAATGGATACGTGTGGATGCAATTTGCCGGTAGTAGTCAAAGCATTCTATGATCGCTTATGGATTGTAATAACAATAGAGGATAGAGCGAGTGGCATCTCAAGAGAAGATGCAAAGAGGATATGGGAGCCTTTTCATACATCGAAGAATAGCTCTACGAATTGGGGAATAGGAATGTATTTTGCAAAATCAATAATAAAAAACCACCTTGGTTCTATTAATTTCGAATCGCAAATTGGAAAAGGGACTTGTTTTTCAATAGTGCTACCACGTATAGGAGGTTTCCATGTTAAAGATCTTGTTGGCAGAGGATAATGACATAATAAGAGAGCACATCAAAAGGACGTTGCAAAAGGATCCTTCATTGCAAGTTGTTGGAGAGACAGCAACAGGAATAGGTGCCCGGTTGCTGTACGAGCAAATACATCCAGATGTCGTTTTGATGGATATAGAGATGGAAGAGGCAGATTCTGGGATAAAGGCTGCAGATGCGATTATCAGAGAGCATAGTGATGCAAAAGTCATATATCTGACAAGTCACGATGGTGATGATACTATAGTGAAAGCCTTATCAAATGGTAGCCAGGATTATATTGTGAAAGGATGCTCAAATGAAGTCCTTATAAGCAAAGTTCACGATGTAATAGAAGGCAAGCCTAGCTTGGATCCGGCAATTCAAAGAGTTCTGATGGGAGAGTACAAAAGGCTTCGAAAGAGTGAAGAGAACTTGATCTTCTTTATCCAGAACCTAAGCGATTTGACCACTACAGAGAAAGAGTTGATAGCATTCTTCCTTGATGGAATGAAAGTTCGGGAGATTGCAAGCAAAAGAGGTGTCGAGATAGCTACTGTCAAAAGCCAGATCAGGACTCTCTTGCATAAGTTTGGCGTATCGAGATCCAAGGATGTAGTCAATACAATACATGAACTTGGTCTTGAGCATCTGTTTTCAAAGTAGAGTAGAGCTATTTCTTGTTAAGGTTCTCCCTAGCAACAGAAAGCATTAGTTTTATCCTGTTTTCCTGGTTTACTTTTGTAGCAGAAGGATCATAGTCTATTGGAACGATGTTAGACTCAGGGAATGCCTTCTTCAATGGTCTTACCATCCCTTTTCCAACTATATGGTTTGGAAGACATCCAAAAGGTTGTGTGCATACAATATTCTCATAGCCTTTTTTTATCAGCTCAACCATCTCTGCTGTCAAAAGCCATCCTTCTCCCATCTTGCAACCCATGTCGATGAAATCCTCTCTGTATTTCTTTAGCTCTTCGAAAGTGGCTGCTCTGTGGTATTCTTTATGCCTTTCGATTGCTTGCATAGACCATTTTTCGATTTTCTCGAGCGATGGAATTGCTATCTTTTCCACGAACTTGGAGAACAGGATCGAGTGCCCATAGTATTTTCTGTCCATGATCGAGTTCTCGAGTCCATAAAAAACAAAACCCATCATCGGAGGGAGCATTACTTCGCAATCCTCTTTCTCAAGAAAGCCTTCAAGATTTGAATTTCCAAGCTTTGAGAACTTCATGTAGATCTCTCCGACGACTCCAACTTTTACTTTGGGAACCCTGTTTACTTTGATTGCAGCGAAATCATCAGAGATTCTGTTCATGTTTATCTTAAGGTTCTTCCAGAAATAGCCTTTGTTGTTCTTGAATTTCTCTGCAAGTATATCGACCCATTTTGCAACAAGCTTGTCTGTATCTCCCTTGTTTATTTCATATGGCCTTGTTTGATTTGCCATGAGCATAATCAAATCGCCATACACTAACGCTGCTGCACCTTGGCACATCATAATCGGTGTAATCTTGAAGCCTGGGTTCTTGTTCATACCTTTAAGATTGAGAGAGATTACAGGGATATTTCCAAGCCCAGCTCTATCCAATGCTTTTATAAGAAGAAAGTAGTAGTTGGATGCTCTGCAACCTCCACCTGTTTGGCTCATTGCGACAGCACACTTGTCTTTGTCAATCAAGCCCTTTTCGATTGCATCCAGAATCTGGCCAACTACCAACAGGCATGGATAGCACATGTCATTGTGTACATACTTGAGTCCGAGCTGGATTATATCGCTATCATAATTCTCGAGAAGAAGTACCTTGTATCCATGGTTTACGAATATTTTTTGCATGATTGAGAAATGAATAGGTGACATGTTTGGAACGACGATTGTATAACTCTTCTTCATCTCTTTTGTAAACGGAATACTCATTCTTTTTCCTCCAAGGCAGCAAAGAGGGATCTGAGCCTTATCTTTACAGCTCCTACATTTGTGATTTCATCGATCTTCAACTCGGTATATATCTTGTCCTCTCTTCTTAGGATTTCTCTTACTTCATCTGTCGTCACAGCATCAAGCCCGCATCCAAATGACACGAGCTGTACAAGCTCTATATCTTTTTGTTGCGCAATATAGGTTGCAGCATCATAGATCCTTGCATGATAAGTCCATTGGTTCAGGACGTTGACTGGGTGTTTTTGTACCAGTGGTGATACAGAGTCTTCAGTGATTACGCTTGCCCCAAGCTGTACTATAAGCCTATCGATTGAGTGGTTTACTTCTGGATCCGCATGGTAAGGCCTGCCAGCAAGGACGATGATTCTTTTTCCTTCCTCTCTTGATTTTCTCAGAATCTCAGCACCTTTGTTTGCAACTTCGAGTCTGTATTTTGCAAGTTCTTGGTAACCTCTCCTTACAGCTTTTTTCACTTCTCGTTTTTCAATCGAAAGAGTCTCGGACAAACGTTTTACAATATGTCTCTCGTTATCTAGCGATAGATATGCAAGAATCAAGTTCGAATTACCTAGATCTTGGTTTCCCTTTATGACTTCTCCATAGTATGCAACCACAGGGCAATTGAAGTGGTTTGTGCCATGTTCCTCATCTATATTGTATGAAGAGCATGGAATAAAGATATTCTCAACATCTTTCTCGACTAGATATGCAATGTGACCATGCATCAATTTTGCAGGAAAGCAAATAGTGTCAGAAGGAATCGAGCTCTGTCCTTTTATATAGAGCTCTCTTGTTGAAAATGGCGAGACGACAACATCATAACCGAGCTCTGTGAAGACAGTGTGGTAAAATGGCAACAACTCATACATGCCAAGGGCTAGGGGAAGGCCCATTGAGCCTCTTTTGCCTTTGTTCTCTCTTGGCTTTTGATACTCGCTTAAAAGTTCTTGCTTATAAGCATATAGATTGCAACTTTGGCTTTCTTTTTGGCTTTTCCCGGTAATAGGCTTCTCGCATTTGTTTCCACTGATTAGCCTTCTGCCAGAACCAAAGCTGTTGATTGTCAATAGACAATGGTTTGTGCAACCATTGCAACGAGTCGTAGAAACCTTGTGCTCCATCTTCACAAGGTCGTCCAAGCGTATAATAGAGCTCCTATTCAGTTTGTTTTTTACTGCTTTGTCTTTTGCATACAAGGCAGCGCCATATGCACCCATAAGACCTGCAATCGTTGGCCTGATGACATTATGTCCAAGCTCTAGCTCGAAGGCACGAAGCACAGCATCGTTCAAAAACGTTCCACCTTGCACAACTATATTCTTTCCCAGCTCGCTTGCATTGGCTGTCCTTATTACTTTGTAAAGCGCATTCTTCACAACAGAGATTGCAAGGCCTGCTGATATATCGTTTATTGAGGCTCCATCTTTCTGTGCTTGCTTTACAGATGAATTCATGAATACAGTGCATCTAGAGCCCAGGTCGACAGGATTCTTTGCATATATGGCAAGTTTTGCAAATTCTTCGCTTGTTTTGCCTAATGCATTTGCAAATGTTTGCAAAAACGACCCGCATCCGGATGAGCAAGCTTCATTTAGAAATATATCATCAATGGCGCCATCTCTTATCTTGAAGCATTTTATATCTTGGCCACCGATGTCGATTATGAAATCTACATCTGGCAGGAAGAAACGAGCACCTTTGAAATGGGCTTGAGTCTCGACAAGAGAGTAGTCCAGAGAGAGTGCTGCCTTTAGTAGATCCTCTCCGTAGCCTGTGGATGCAGATGATGCGATTTCTATATCTGGATAGTCATTGTATAGCTGCTTTAGAAAGTCGACGATGACAGCAACTGGGTTGCCGTTGTTCGTTTGGTAACGCGATAGCAATAAGCGTCCGTCTTCTGTTAAAAGGCATGTCTTTATCGTAGTTGATCCAGCATCTATCCCTAGATATGCCTTTCCTTTGTAGCTCGATACGTCGGCTGTTTTGACTGTTGCTTTGCTATGGCGAGATGAAAATTCTTTGTATTCTTCTTCATCCTTGAATAGTGGGGCGAGTTTTATGAACGAGCTTTTGTTTTTGTAGTTGGAAAGCTTATTTTGGACATCCGACAATTTCATCTTTGCGCTTCCGGCAGTTAGTGCAGCTCCCATAGCAACATAGTAGAGTGAATTCTTGGGACATATGCCATGCGTGTTCAGTTCTTTGTCGAAGTAGTACCTGAGGCGGGGGATGAATGTCAAAGGACCACCCAAGTAGATTACTTTTCCCTCGATTTTCCTTCCTTGCGCAAGTCCCGCAATTGTTTGGTTTACGACAGCAACCAGGATCGATGCTGCAATATCCTCTGTTTTTGCGCCTTGGTTAATCAATGGCTGGATATCGGATTTGGCAAATACTCCACATCTGGATGCTATTGTATATAGCACAGTCGCTTTCTCGGAAAGCTTGTCTATATCGTCTCTTTCGATACCCAAGAGTGTTGCCATCTGGTCAATGAAAGCACCAGTTCCACCGGCACATGTTCCATTCATCCTGACTTCAAGGCCACCAGTTAGAAAGAGGATTTTAGCATCCTCTCCTCCGAGCTCTATTATTGCATCTGCATCCGGAATGAACTCCTTTGCTGCGTTTCTTGTCGCATAGACCTCTTGAACAAAAGGAATGCCTGTTGCTTCTGCAAGTCCCATGCCAGCAGATCCGGATAGCGATATCTCTATTTCTTGATCGCCAATTGCATCCTCCAAAGAGGAAAGCATCTCTTTGCTTTTTTCTATTACTTGAGAGAAATGACGCTGGTAGTCTGAATAAATAAGGCTATTATTTTCATCCAACGCTACGACCTTCATCGTCGTAGAGCCTACATCGATCCCAATTTTCACCATGTTATGAATGTAATAAAATAATCAAAAAGGCACAAGTGTTGACATAGACATTAGATCAAGCAGCCTCTTGTGCCTGTACATATTATGGCGTTGAATTGAAAAAGAAAACATAGCTTCGACTCTGTGTTTATTTTGATAGGATCAAGCATGAAATAGGCACAAGGAAGATAAGGAAAACAACATTCCATAGTGTAAATACAGCAAAAAAATGCATTTTTCGAGCATCTTTGCTCTTTGAATAAAGCCTGAATGCAATCAATGAGGAAAGAGATGCAACAAGAGTCCCAAGTCCACCGACATCAACTCCATATAGCAATGCTTTGAGATTGGTAGAAAACGGCTCTAGGAGTATTGCGCTTGGGACATTCGATATAACTTGCGAAAGCACAAGCGAGGAGATGAACTCATGGCCATTTACGATTTTCGAGAGATATCCATTGACGCTTTTGTTTTGGGAAAGATTTGTTGAGAAGATGAAGAAGCATAGGAATGTCAGCAAAAGCATCCAATCGACTCTCTTCAATATGCTTCTGTCGAAAAGCAAGATCATTGCCATGAAGAAGATGAATACTGTTAGCCAGTTTGCATATCCAAGGACAGCAAACAATGTGAAGATCAAAAGACAAAAATAGAACATCATCATGCCTTTGTTCTTTTCAACGTTTTCTTCATTTTCGACTTTTATCACAAGCTCGTCTCTTAGGTCTTTTCTAAAGACAAATAGAAGAGAAAGAGCCAATAGAATAAGCGATGTTATATAGATTGGGAGCATTGTGAGAACAAAGTCCTTGCCACTTATTTCCATCTTGTCGAACAGGAAAAGGTTTTGGGGATTCCCAAATGGAGTAAGAAGAGAGCCGAGGTTTGCACTTATTGTCTCTAAAGCAACAACATCGATTATGTATCTTTCCCTTTCTGTTTCTGTAAATAGAGCAATTGTAATTGGAACAAAAGCCAGAAGAGATACATCATTTGTTATGAATGATGATAGGAAGAATATAGCAAAAGTCAAAAATGCCGATAGAAGGAAAGGGGATCTTATCCTTTTTGATAGCGATAATATAGGGACAAGTATCTTCTCTTTCTCGAATCCTTCCAAGACAACGAAAAGCATTAACAATAGGATAAGTGTTTTCCAGTTTATGCCTTTGATTAGATCAAGTGATGGGGCTGTTGCGGCCATAGATGCTAACGCAAGGACAAGCGCGATTGTGAATAGTGCCTCATTTTTCAAGAAACAGAAAGCTTTTGAAAAAACATTGTTCTTATTCATCCTCTTTGACCTCGTTCCCCATAGAATCGAATGTGAATACTGTAGCATTTGAGATTGCTTCATCTATGATTTCCTCTATTGAAAGCGCATCATAGTGTTTTCTTGCAACTTCTTTTATCGGTCTTGTGACAGGGTGCTTAGGCGAAAAGACCACGCAACAATCCTCGTATGGCAGGATAGAGGTATCATAAGTGTCGATTTTTCTTGCTTTTTCGATTATCTCTTCCTTGTCCATTGCAACAAGCGGTCTCAAAACAACCAAATCGGTCATCGAGTTCGTGAAGTTCATTGCATCCAATGTTTGGCTTGCGACTTGTGATAGCGCTTCTCCTGTGACAATCGCTTTTGCATCGTTTTGCTTTGCAATCTTTGTTGCTGTTTGCATCATTGCAGCTCTGAACATCAACGTTGCTTCATCTTCGTAGCCATTGTCTCGTATGAATTCCTGTCCTTTCGTAAAAGGGACCACATAAAGGTTTGTTCCTTGAAGATATGGAGCAATCTTCTTTGCGAGCTTTTTCACCTTCTCTAAAGCCATATCAGATGTATAGGGATAGGCGTGGAAGTAGATCGAGTCCAGCTTTACACCACGCTTTGACATCTCAACGCCAGCTACAGGGCTGTCGATTCCTCCTGAAAGCAATAGCATTCCCTTTCCAGCTGTTCCCACAGGCAACCCTCCAATGCCCTTTTTCTCTGATGTATATAGGTAAGCATCTGATCTAATCTCGCAATGCAAAATATAGTCCGGGTTATCCAAATCAACAGTAAGGTCTGGGAATATTTCATGTACGACATCTGCAAGGACAATCGAGATCTCGTGGGATGTCAATGCAAATGACTTGTCTTCGCGCTTTGCATTGACTTTGAATGACCCAGTTTGCTTGAATGTCGAGTTTGGCAATATCCTTCGCGCTTCGTCAACGATTGCTTCCAGTTTTTTCTCAGTCGTATATGCTCTTGCATATCCTGTGATCCCAAAAGTCGTCGAAAGGACATTGTCTATATAGTCGTCAGGACACTCTGTGTCTATGTAGGCAAATATCCTACCTTTTTGCTTCTGTATCAATGAATGGTATGGGCGGAGTTTCAATTTGAGGTTGTTCCTCAATTTCTTCTCGAAAAAATCCCTGTTGCCACCTTTGAGTGATATTTCACCTTCTTTTATCAAATAGAGCTTTCTGTCCATCTTTTCCCTTATTTGTTCTTTACAATTTCTTCAAATGATTTTATCAAAAAATCGACATCTTCCTCTCTTGTGTCCATAGAGAACGATATCCTGATAGCTTTAGATGCATCATCATGGCTGATTCCCATGGCTTCAAGCTGGGCTTCGGCCTTTCCCTTTGCATTGTTTGAGCATGCAGAGCCAGACGAGACGCAAATTCCTCTATCGAAGAGCATGCGAGTAAATACTTCAGAGGGAAGCGTTGAGCGAACTGAAAGGATGTAACTGGATGTATTCTCTTCTGGTGAGAGTATTTTTATGCCTAGATTTGTCAGAGCATCCCGTATCTCTCGATTGTATTTCTTTATTCTATCTATGCTTTCATCCTTTTTCTCGTGCCACTGGCGCATCGCTTCTGTCATGGATGCTATTGCAGCAAGGTTCTCTGTCCCGCCTCTTATGCCTCTTTCCTGGCCTCCTGCGGGAGCGATTGACCTAATGCTGCTTGGGTTTTTCAAATAAAGCATCCCAATTCCCCTTGGTCCATTTATTTTGTGTGCAGAAAAAGAGGCTCCATCAACATCGAAAGCGTTGAGATCCAATTCTGTCTTGCCTAATGCTTGCACAGAGTCCGAAAAGAAAAGTATCTTTCGTCTTCTTTCTTTTTCGAATTCCCTTATTGCTTTGCTTATTTGCTTTATGGGTTGTATAGTTCCTATTGCATTATTGACAGCCATAACGGCGACCACTTTTGTCTCTTCTGAGAGCTTTTGTTTGACTTCCTCAGCTGATACAAAGCCCTTTTTGGCTTTGAGATATGTGACTTTCCAGCCGTAGTGCAAAAGGATTTTGAGCCATGAAGATACAGCCTCATGTTCTATCCTGGAGATAAGGATCTCGCCCGGATCATGCCATAGTAGGGAAGAGAAGAACACGCTGATTGAATCAGTGGCGCCTGATGTGAAGAAGATTTGGTTCGCATTTACATTCAAAAGCGATGCGCATTCTTCTCTTCTTCTTTCAAGTTCCTCTTTTGCCTCCCTTCCTGCTTTGTGTATGGAAGATGGATTTGCAAAGAATCTGTTTGCTGTATCTATATATGTCTTCAGCGCTTTTTCCGAGATCTTGGTTGTAGCTGCATTGTCAAAGTAAGAGTACATGGACACTATTAAACTAAAAAAAACGATAATGCTCTAGTCTTTTGTACTATTATCTTCACAGCACTTTCTTCGCTAGCTATAATACTATGCAATATGGATAAGATGCTTAGTGTAAAACTTAAAGGCGGATTTGTCTCATCTGTGTATTCTTCTACGACTCTTTCATCTGTTGAAAAGAAGATAGAAAGCTATGGCAAGAACGCGATGTATGTTTTCGATGAAAACACAAAAGACATTGTCTCATTGGACAAGGATCGATGTGTTGTCTTGCCTTCTGGAGAGAGCGCGAAAAACTGCCAAAGCATTGCCAAGATCATAGATAAAGCACTTTCGTTGTCACTTGCCCGAGACAGTATCTTTGTCGCAATCGGAGGTGGAGTTGTTTGTGATATGACAGCTTTTGCATCATCTATTTACATGCGTGGCGCTCGATTGTCTCTTGTTCCGACGACTCTTCTCTCGATTGTCGATGCATCACTTGGTGGAAAGACTGGAATCGACTATTGCGGCTATAAGAACCTGATTGGTTCTTTTTATCCTGCAGAGGAGATTTTGATTTGCACAGAGAGCCTGAAGAGCTTGAGTGAGAAGGAGTACATTTGCGGGCTAGGGGAAGTCGTGAAGCATGCATTCTTGTCTCCGAGCTGGAAGCTTTATGATTTTCTTTGCAAAAATAGCAATATGATTCTCAATCGAGATCTTGCAACTCTGCTTGAGATGATAAAGCTGTCATTGGAAGTAAAGAAACACTATATCGAGATTGATCCTGAGGAGAAGAAGGGCATAAGATCGTTTTTGAACCTTGGACATACGTTTGGCCATGCCCTTGAATCGATTACAAACTATAATATAAGCCATGGCGAGGGCGTTGCATGGGGAGTTGCTAAAGCCCTTGAAGCGGGAGAGATTGTCTCTATCACATCTGATGAGTACAAATCAAAGGCTTTTGCTCTTCTCTCGCTATATCCTTTTGATACTTCCTTGAAAGTCCCTTCAGATATGATAGAGGATTTTCTTAAAGCAATATCCAAAGATAAGAAAAAGAGCAATGGTTCTGTCAAATTCGTTCTTATGAAGGGGCAAGGAGAGCCTGTATTGATGCCTCTTGAGGAACAAATTGTCAAATCTATCGTATTATGAATTGTAAAGCCCCATTGCTTTTTCTATTCTTATAAGTGCTTTTTCTGCTTTTTCTCTTGCCTTTATTTCATTCTTTGGCAAATCATCAATTAGCGAAGAAAGAGAGTAGATAGTATCCTTTATTGCATTATCAAGAGATGGAGATGGAACAAGGGCATAGCGCCTGTTTTTTTCCTTCAGGCATAGAAATGAGAACTCGCCAGCGCCAGATACAAATGGCATCAAGGCATAGTCGATGTACTCTTCTATTGACAAGAACTCCTTTTTATCAATAGATGCGTAGCCTTTTGGCTTCTTGAAAAGTGGCTTTTTTACACTCTTTATCAAAGAAAGCTCCTTGTCTATCCGGCTAGTCTTGAATTGTACTCTGGATCGGTACTTGTCGATTTGCAAGAAGAACTTTGTATCAGATCTATTTTGAATTGCCTTCAAGCTTTTTAAAGGAATGAGGTATGCATCCTTTCCTTTGTATTTGATTTTGTATTTTTCAAGCTCATTCTTGTCATTTTTGTTTATTCTGGAAAGCGCTTTTCTGGAGAAGCCTTTTTGCGAAAGCGCCTTCAGAAGCAATGGGTCTATCCTGTTTAGCCATTCTGGCCTTAGAGGGGAGACTGTTCGAGCATACATCTTGGATGTTTGCACAATCTCTCCTGCAAGTATGTATTCTGGCATATTCCTGAACCAGCTGGAGCCGGGATGAATCATTATTCTGTCAGCTGTGAGAGATCTAAAAGAGTATTTGTCGACACGCTTGCAAACATATTGCCTTAATCCAGAAGCAAGGCAGCAAAAATAGTCGGAAACGCTTCCTCCTTCTGAAATTGGTATCCCCTCTTGTGATACAATTGCCTCCAGTTGCTCTTTTATATGCACAATTTCATCCATTGTTTGCATATCCAGAAAACGGCTTTTGCAAAAACTCTCCTTCTCTTTTTTTGCTGTGAGAGCTTTGTATTTCCTGTATAGAGTAAGCATAGAGACAAAATCGCCATAAACTTTGTCGCACATTGCATGGTGCACATCTCTTGCAACAAGCTCCTCTCCTGGAGGAAGTACATAAGGTGATTTTGTTGATAAGAACGCAACAGCTGTGATTACATTTGCAATGACAGAAGGGTAGTTTAGAATCGATTCTACAATTACTCTCGACAGTCTTGGCAAGAGAGGGAACTTGATCATCATTTCACCGATTTTAGTCAAATGATGGTTTGATTCTATAGCCCCTATTGTTATTAGTGTTTCCTCTGCAGATCTCAAGGCATCTTTTTTCGGCATCGTAATGAATGGAAATGTAGAGGTGTTGTAGATTCCAAGCTCGCTCATTCTCAAAACAACTTCAGCCAAATCTGAATGCAAGATCTCTTCTTCGGAGAAAGCGGGGCGCATATTGTAGCTTTTTTCGCTGTACATCCTGTAGCACACTCCAGGAGCTGTTCGACCAGCTCTTCCTTTTCTTTGGTCTGCAGATGCTTTCGATATTTGCATTGCAACAAGTGCTGATGTGAAATTCTGCTGATTGTAGAAGTTTATCTTTGCAAGTCCTGAGTCTATTACTGTCCTTATCCCATCGATTGTCAATGATGTCTCGGCTATATTTGTCGATACTACGACTTTTGTCTTTCCTTCTTCTGTAGGCAAGAATACTCTCTCTTGTTCCTCTTTCGATAGCCTTCCATACAATGGATATATTTGCAACGAGTTTGCTATATTTGAGCAATATAGAGAAGAAATGCAATCCTTGATCTCTCCCTCTCCTGGCAGGAATAGAAGCACATCTCCTCCGTCTTTGCTTTCATGCGCATTTTTTATAATCGAGATGATCTTGCCAAAATACTCATCTTCCTTGTCGCGTGAAAGCTCCATCGGAATATAGCTTACATCAACTGGGTATGGCTTTCCGCTTATCGAGATTATAGGAGCTGAAGAGAAGAAATCGGAGAATACTTTTGTGTTGATTGTCGCGGACGAGATTATTATCTTCAGGTCTTTTCTTTCTTCTGCTATCTCTTTAAGAAGCCCAAGGATGAAGTCTATGTTAAGACTCCTCTCATGGGCCTCGTCGACCATGATCACAGAGTATTTTGATAAAATAGGATCAGCCTTTACTTCTTGTAGAAGAATGCCATCTGTCATTATCTTGATTCTGGTATCAGGGGAGGATGTGTCTACAAAACGCATTTTGTAGGCGCAATAAGAGCCTGTATCACCAATTTGATTCTTGATAAATTCGCATACAGAGAGAGTTGCAATCCTCCTCGGTTGCGTTATTCCGATTATTCCAGCCTTGTCATATCCAGCTTCCTTTAAAATTAGAGGAATTTGCGTTGTCTTGCCAGAGCCTGTTGGGCTTTCTACGATGATCGTCTGGTTTGAATCCAAAGCCTTAAGGATATCGCTCTTATGTTGGTATACAGGTAGATTCAGAAAATCAATCAAATAGTAACTTCCTTTATTATGTTATCAATGCTCTCTGTCTCAAAACTTTCTCTCGAGCTATGACACTTCAACACATAACTTCCATCTTTGAATGTAAGCGAATATGGAATATTGTTCTTGCTAGCATAGTCGAAGATTTGCTTCATCTTCTTCTCTGGAGATAGAAATACATCTATTTTCAGGCCAGCATTCCTTAGTACAGATGCTGTTTTCATGGCCATGGCTACTTGGTCTTGCTTGTGTATTATCAAGATGTCAGCAGAAGAAGTATTTCCAAGTATTGGGCTTTTGAGTTCCTCAAGCCCAGCAAGAAGCCTGTCAAGGCCAATCGATGATCCTACTCCAGGAAGGTTTTCCTTAGTATAGAGAGATGCAAGGTTGTTGTATCGTCCTCCTGAGCATACAGAGCCAAGATTTGGCAACTTGTCAAGAAATGTCTCATATACGATTCCTGTGTAGTAGTCTAAGCCTCTTGTAATCGATGGGTCCAGCGTGAATTTGTCAGCAATTTCCATCTCTTTCAAAAGGGCATAAATCTCCCAAAGTCTTTCAGAGCCAGGGCATGCACCACACGCAAGATCTGTTAGCTTTGAAAGCGTTGTCTCGAAGTCATTGCCTTCGCCTGCCGTAATATACTCGATTATCTTGCCAGCTTTATCCTCGTCTTTTGTAATCTCACAAAGTTGTTTTAGAACTTCCTCTTTGCCGATTTTCCTTAGCTTGTCTACAGCTCGAAGAATATCGACAGAACGGTCTAAGAGATCTTGTTTTTCCAAAAATGTATTAAATAGTCCTCTATGTGACAAATGGAAAGTGTAGTCATCTATTTTCAAAAGCTTGAATGAGTTATGCATCATCGAGAGTATTTCTAGATCCGATTCTGCATTGTCTACTCCAACAATATCGAAATCACATTGTATGAATTCCCTGTACCTTCCTTTTTGAGGCTTTTCTCCACGCCATACCTTATTTATGTGGTAGCGCTTGAATGGCAAAGCAAGCTCGGATGAGTGCATCGCAAGAAAGCGAGCAAAAGGAACAGTAAGATCGAAGCGCATAGCAACTTCTCTTCCACCGTTGTCTTCAAAATGGAAAACTTGCTTGTCTGTCTCACCTCCGCCTTTTCCAAGCAGAACCGATGTGTATTCCAGAACAGGAGTATCAATTGGTACAAAGCCATAAGATGAAAAGCCATCCTCAAGCACTCTTATTATCTTCTTCTTTGGTATCTCTTCGTTCGGCAGGCTGTCTCGAAAGCCTTTTAGGATCACTGGATCTATCATAAAATTCCTCTGTATTTAAATTCTATCACGATTCTAGTTCATTCGATGATATTAAAAAAGAG